>Ga0265313_10000002_pt1 | contig 205344 bp, 171 predicted proteins | sample 4123metaG_FD_203122 | JGI IMG/M metagenome (GOLD analysis project Ga0265313, IMG submission 203122) | Rhizosphere microbial communities from Carex aquatilis grown in University of Washington, Seatle, WA, United States - 4-1-23 metaG | ecosystem: Host-associated > Plants > Roots > Rhizosphere... | reverse complement strand
TCCGTTCACCGTCAGCGGGATGAGCGTCAAAGAGCCGTACATCGCCCTCGGCGTCTGCGCGATGTGGGGACTCTACGGCGGCATCTACTTCCTGCGCGCGAGCAAGGCGAAGTCCAAGTCCGTGCTCATCACCGAGAAGCCCGCGGCCACGTAGGCTCGGCCGGCGGTCCCTGTAAGCTCCTACCCGCCCGCAGGTGGCAAACGGCTCGGCCTCGTCCGAGCCGTTCGCCATTTGAGGTCAACCGCAGGCGGTGTGATACAGGTGACCGCGCAATGCGCGAGGTCATCGTCGGTGAACGCCTCGATCAGTACGAGCTGACTGATCTCCTGGCCCGCAGTGGAATGGCTTCCATCTTCAAGGCCACCGACGTTCGCTCCGGCGCGACGGTCGCCCTGAAGGTGCCGCACATGCAGTACGAGAGCGACGTCGCCTTCTACCAACGCTTCGAGCGCGAGGAGAAAATAGGGCAGAAGCTCGATCACCCCAATATCGTCCGAGTCCTCCGTCCCGACGCGAAGAGCCGGATGTACCTGGTGATGGAGTTCGCCGAGGGGAGCTCGCTGCGCGCCATCATCGGCCATCGCAAGCGCATTCCCGCCGCCGAAGCGCTCGACATTGCGCGCCAGATAGGCCGGGCCCTTGTCTACATGCACCAGAACGGCATCGTGCACCGTGACCTCAAGCCCGAGAACGTCCTCATGACGGACGACGGTCACGTCAAGCTTCTCGATTTCGGCATCGCGATGGACGAGACCGCGCGCAGGCTCACCTGGGTAGGTCTCTCGTCGACCATGGGTACGCCGGACTACATGGCCCCGGAGCAAGTGCGTGGCCGGCGAGGCGACGCGCGGACCGACGTGTACTCCCTCGGGACGATGCTCTACGAGATGATCACCGGAGAGCTACCGCACACCGGCGCCAACGCCCAGGCGATCATGCGGGCGAAGGTCGAAGAGGATCCACGGCCGCCGCACGAGGTGCTCCCCGACATCGACCCCAATGTGGAAGAGATCATCCTGCGCGCCATCGATCGGTCCCCCCGAGAGCGGTACTCGTCCGCCGGCCAGATGCTCGCCGATCTCGATGACCCCGCGAAGGCTATCCCGCGGGATCGCTCGGAGCGTCGCAAGCCGCTTTTGAGTACGCTGCGTCTGCCCCGCCGCGCCGTGATGCCCATCGTCTTCGTGCTCGTCATCGGCGGGCTCGGACTTCTCATCTGGGCGACGTCGCGACAGGGACCACACTACCATGCCGAGCCCCCGGCAGCGCCGGACGGCGACCGCTCTGGGAGGGGGCGTTGAGATGCCTGATCACGCGCTGAACCTCGCTTGGGTGCTCGTTTGTGCCTTCCTCGTGATGTTCATGCAGCTCGGCTTCGCCATGGTCGAAACCGGGTTCACGCGCTCGAAGAACGCCGTTCACACCATGGGGATGAACCTCGTCATCTATCCCATCGGTGTCATCGGCTTCTGGCTGGTTGGTTACGGGATCGCGATGGGGGGCGTAGGCACTTGGCCTTCGCTCGGCGGTGGGCCCTCCGCCCATCACGAGCTGGGCCTTCATGTCGGCTCTCGCCTCTTGGGCTTCGCGGGCGGCTCGAAGTTCGCGCTCGTCAGCGTCGCCCATGAGGCGCCCGACCTCGCGATGTTCCTGTTCTCGGCCGTATTCATGGACACCGCAGCGACGATTCCGACCGGGGTCCTCGCCGAGCGTTGGAAGTTCTCGGCGTTCGTGATCTACGGCTTCTTCATCTCGATGGTCGTCTATCCGCTGTATGCCAACTGGGTGTGGGGGGGCGGTTGGCTCGCCGGCGCTGGCCAGAACTTCGGATTCGGACACGGCTGCGTCGACTTTGCGGGGTCTTCGGTCGTGCACATGACGGGCGGGATCATGGGGCTCGCCGGGGTGCTGGTCGTCGGCCCGCGCCTGGGGAAGTTCCGGAAGGACGGGACGGTGGGCCTCATGGCAGGCCACAACATCCCCTTGGCGATCATGGGGACGTTCGTCCTGGCGTTCGGATGGTTCGGCTTCAACGCGGGGTCGACGCTCGCGGCGACCGACTCGCGGATCGCCGCCATCGCTGTCAATACGCTCGTCGCTTCTTCGGCAGGGGCGCTGACCTCCCTTTTCTACGAGTGGCAACGGCACAGGCGGCCGGACATCGCCATGACGTGCAACGGTCTGTTGGGCGGTCTGGTCGCCATCACGGCGCCCTGCGCGTTCGTGGCACCGTCGTCGGCGGCGCTGATCGGCGTCGTCGCCGGACTCCTCGTCCCATGGCTCGTGAGCACGCTCGAGCGGCGGGCGAAGATCGACGATCCCGTCGGCGCGATCTCCGTCCACGGCGCGTGCGGGGCGTGGGGCACGCTCTCCCTCGGGCTTTTCGCCGACGGGAGCTACGGGGAGGGTTGGAACGGGGTGCCCGGCCCGGTGCGCGGGCTCCTCTTCGGCGATCCGGGACAGCTCGCTGCGCAGGTCATGGGCGTTGCGGCAAACATGTGCGTTGTCTTCGGCCTGGGGTACGCGTTCTTCCGAGCGGCCGACCGCCTCGTCGGCAACCGAGTGTCGTCGGAAGTCGAGTGGAACGGTCTCGATGGGCTCGAGATGGGGTCGGAGGCGTATCCGCGGGAGTAGATAGCTACGCTTTGGGCGGTGGCAACGAGTCCCTGGCCAAGAAGTCGATCAGGTCGATCTTCGTGACGATTCCGACGACCTGGTCCGCGTCGGCCACAATCGCGACTTTCGCCTCCGCGAGGACGCTCTGCAAGAGCTCGATCTTGGTGTTCGGAGTCACCGTCGCGTAGTCGCCTTCGACGAGCTCGTCGATGGTCGAATCGAGCGTTTTGTGGCCGCTCACGAGGTGCCGCAAGAGGTCGACCTCGGCGACGATTCCTTTGAGCCGTCCGCCTTCGACGACCGGCAACTGGCTGATGCCTTTCGATTTGAGCGTGTCGATGACGTCGCGCACCTTCGAGGACAGGGTTGCGGTGACGAGCTCGCGTCCACCCCGGTCTCTCGCGACAAGCAGATCGCGCACCGTTCCGGCACCAGGGGTGTCGGCCAAGAAGCCGTTCTCGCGCATCCAGTCGTCGTTGAAGATCTTCGACATGTACTTGTGGCCGCCGTCGGCGAGAAAAACGAGTATCTTCTGTCCCGGTTTCCCGAACTGCTTCGCGTACTTCAACGCGCCGGCGACCGCGGCGCCCCCCGACCCGCCGACGAAAAGCCCTTCGAGGCGCGTGAGATCCCGCGTCATGAGGAAGCATTCCTTGTCGTCGACACGCACGATCTCGTCGATGATCTTCAGGTTCATCGTCTTCGGAAAGAAGTCCTCCCCGATCCCCTCGACTTTGTACGAAAAAGCCTTGGTAATGCGGCCGGTTTTCACGAAGTCGTAATAGAGCGAGCCGACCGGGTCGACTCCGACGATCTGGATGTTCGGATTCCGTTCCTTGAAATATTTCCCGCAGCCGCTGATCGTTCCCCCCGTTCCCATCCCGGCGACGAACACGTCCAAGTCGCCGTCCGTTTGTCGCCAGATCTCGGGGCCTGTCGAGAGATAGTGTGCCTCGGGGTTCGCCGGGTTGTTGTACTGGTCCGCGTAAAACGAGTTGGGGGTCTCGGCGGCGAGTCGTTTGGCGACGCTGTAGTAGCTGCGGGGGTCGTCGGGCTCGACAGCCGTCGGGCAGACGACGACTCTCGCGCCAAACGCACGCAGGTGCGCAATCTTCTCCTGGCTCATTTTATCGGGCATGACAAAGATGCATTTGTATCCGCGGAGAACCGCCAGCAGAGCGAGCGATGCGCCCGTGTTGCCGCTCGTCGCTTCGATGATCGTGCCGCCGGGGCGTAGGTCTTGCTCTTCGGCCCGTCTCACCAGGTTGAGGGCGAGGCGATCTTTGTGGCTACCGCCTGGGTTCAAGTACTCGCACTTGACGAAGACCTCGGCAGGGATGCCTACGGCCACACGGTTGAGCCGCACGATCGGCGTGTTGCCGACCGCCTCGGTGATCGTCTCCAGCGCGCCGTGCATCATGACGCGGGCATAGCATGGCGCGACGACGAACCCGGCGTCACGGCTCCCCACCGTCGGCGGCAGAAGGCCCGCCCGGCGGCCACGGGAGCGACCAGCGGCGGCCGGTTGCCCGGTCCACGAGATCGAGCCGCGTGCCCCGTCTGGTGGCGGGGAAGACCACGCCGATGCGCGTTCGGAGCTTGCTGGTCAGCGAGAGGGCCGCGTCGGGCTCGGCGGCGCCGAGCAGAGGAAAGTCGAATCGAACGCGCTCGATCAGAGCCCGCCCCTCGAAGAGCTCGACGGCGAAGCGGCCCATCGCGCGCGGCGTCGCCTGCGGCGCACGTAGCCGCATCGTGGCTACCCCGAGGAGCCACACTTGCCCCCGGTCCCAGCGAAGATCGAACACCCACTGCTCGCGCTCCACGAGGGGCGGCGGATCCGGCGGCGTGGACGTGATCGCGATGTCGCCCGTCGCCGTTCCCAGCGCGCCCGCGTCGAACGCGCGGCTCATGTCAATCGTCCTGCGGGGCTCACCCGCGAACGCTTCGAGCACCCCCGCGGCGCAAGCACCGGCCGCAAGGAGCATTACGTGAGCGCGCAAGACAAGGCGACCTCCCACGCGCCGGGCTCGCCCCCGAGCCGTAACCACACGTCCGCGAGGTCGGCCGGGATGATGGCCGACACGGAAAGCGGGGCGCCGTGCTCGTCGGGGACGACGACGCGGGCGGCGTGGAGCGCGATACGGCGCGGTTCGAGCACGCGACCACTCGGGAGGGTGAGGCGCGCCGGACCGCCGTACGCGCGGTCGCCGACGATCGGCGCCCCAGCGTGCGCCGCGTGCACGCGGATCTGGTGCGTGCGGCCGGTCAGCGGGGCGAGGCCGAGGAGCACCGCGTCGCCCGGCGTGCGCGCGCACACCGCATACCGGGTCGTGGCAAGAACCGCCTCTCGACCCCCGACTGCGCGCAGGCGTGGGTCTTTCGTGCGCCCGATGGGCGCGTCCCATACTCCACCGCCGACCGACGGCGCGCGCGCTGTGATGGCGACGTAGCGGCGCTCGTACGCCCCCTCCGCGCGGGCGCGCACGAGTCGCTGCGCAGCCGCCTGGGTTCGCGCGAAGACGACGACGCCGCTCACGTCGCGGTCGAGCCGAGACGTCGGATGAAGAGCGGATTCGGGGATGTGAAGGACGCGGGCGGCAAGGGCGACGAGCGCGTGGGCCGAGCCCGCGTGGTCGGCGATGGTGGGAACTCCCGCTGGCTTCTCGACCGCGACCAAGTCACGCGTCTGCGCGAGCACGCGCACTGGCTCGGCCCTCGCCGGACGCGGCCCCGCGACCTCGACCACGTCGCCCTCGCGAACGGGCTCGTCTTCGCGACGCGCCCGCCGGAGCGCGACGAAGACGCGCCCCTCGCGCAGCGCATCGGGATCGGCCTTCGCCCGCGCGAGGACGTCGCGCACCGTGCGGCCGTCGTCGGGGCCCACGATCCAGCGGATCGGATGGTGTGCTCGCAAAGACGGCAAGGGCGACCGGAGGGTAGCAGCACCTCTGGCGCCCCAACGGTGAAAGCACTACACGGATGCAGCCATGAGCGGCATCGCGAGAACGAGCGCCACCGGACCGGAGGGGATGCTGCACGAGCTCCTCGCCTGGTCGTCGTCGTTCGAGCAAGACCGCGCCCTCGTGCGCGAAGACCTCGTCGGGAGCGCGGCGCACGTCACGATGCTAGCGAGGACGGGCATCGTCCCCGTCGAGGACGCGCGCGCTTTGCGCGAGGGATTGCGGGCGCTTTTCGACGAAGCGTCTGCCGGAGCGCTCACGCTCCCCGCCGACGAGGAAGACGTGCACATGGCGGTCGAGGCCGAGCTCACGCGCCGGCTCGGGCAGGTGACCGCTCGCCTCCACACCGCGCGTTCGCGCAATGACCAGGTCGCGCTCGACCTGCGCCTGCACGTGCGCGACCGAGGCGCTGCGCTCCTGCGCGAGGTGGCCTCGCTCGTGGGAGCCCTCGCCGCACGCGCCGCGCGCGAGAAGCACGTCCTATTGCCCGCGTACACCCACCGTCAGCGCGCGCAGCCGATCAGCGCCGCGTTTCTCGTGGCCGCATGGGGGGTGGGGTTGGCGAAGGCCGCCGACACGATCGACTTCGCGCTCGAACGCATCGAGATGCCGCTCGGAAGCGGCGCCTGCTCGGGCACCTCGCTCCCCATCGACCGCGCTCTCGTCGCGCGCTTGTTCGCGCCGTGGAAGCCGACGACAAGCGCCCTTCACACCGTGGGCGATCGCGACTTCGCTCTCGACTGGACGTGGAGCGTCGCGCGGGTAGTCCTCGCGCTGTCGCGCATCGCGACCGACCTCGTCGACTTCGCAACGAGCGAGTTCGCGCTCGTGCGCCTCGATGGCGCGATCTCCGCTGGGTCGAGCATGATGCCGCAGAAGAAGAACCCCGACGTCTTCGAGCTCGTGCGCGGCAAGAGCGCCCGAGCGTTCGGGAACGTGGTCGCCATGCTGGCGCTCATGAAGGGTCTGGCGAGCGGTTACAACCGTGACCAGCAGGAGGATCGGCTTCCGCTGCTCGAGGCCGGACCGCTCGCCCTCGGGTGCGTCCGGACCCTGTCGCTGTCGCTGCCGCACGTGGCGTTCGACGCCGAGCGCGGCGCCCTCGCTCTCGACGCGGGCTTCACCCAGGCCACCGACCTCGCCGAGGCGCTCGTGCGGCGGGGGGTGCCGTTCCGCGAGGCGTACAAGGCGGTCGGCCAGCTCGTCGCGCTCGCGGTGGGCGAAGGGGCGAGCCTTCGAGCGATCGACGCTTCGCGTGCGCGAGCGATTCATCCGGCGATGGACGCCGCCGCGCTTCGGGCGCTCGATCCGACAGCCGCGGTCGCTGCCAAAGAGAGCCTCGGTGGAACGGGACCGCGAGCGGTCGACGAGCAGATCGCGTGGCTCGGCGAGCACGCGTCCGCCCTCTCCGAAAAGGCGCACGCCCAGGGGTCGCTGGAGGCCCTTGCCCTGCGCGTCTTCGCCGAACCGCTGGAGTACCCATGACGAAGCGTGATTTTCTCGACCTGTCCGACTTGACCCCCGCGGAGTGCCGCGACGTCCTCTCTCTGGCCAAGAAACTGAAGCAAGAGCCGAAGGGATCGCGCACGCAGTTGCTCGCGGGGCGGGCGGTGGCGATCGTTCTCGAGAAGGCGAGCACCCGCACGCGCGTGTCGTTCGAGGTCGGATGCGCCCAGCTTGGCGCGCACCCCGTCGTGCTCAACGTGCAGGGCAGCCATCTCGGGCGCGGAGAGCCGATCCGCGACACGGCGCGAGTCCTCAGCCGTTATTGCGATGCCATCGTGTATCGGACGTCGACCACGGCGAAGTTGCGCGAGATGGCGACGGCGAGCGTTCCCGTGATCAACGCGCTGTCCGACGACGGCCACCCCGTGCAGGTGCTCTGCGACGTCTTCACGGTCGAGGAGCAGCTCGGCGCGGGCATCGCAGGCAAGCGGGTGGCTTTCGTCGGCGACGGCTCGAGCAACATGGCGCGCTCGTGGCTGGAGGCCGCTCCGATGTTCGGCTTCCACTTGGTGCTCGCGGGCCCGCGCGGGTACATGCCGCCGCGGGCGGAGATCGAGCGCGCCGGCAGTCACGTCGAGCTCGTCCACGAGCCCGAGCACGCCGCCAGCGGCTGTGACGTGGTCAACACCGACGTGTGGACCAGCATGGGGCAAGAGGCCGAAGGCGACGAGCGAACGGAGGCCTTTGCAGGCTGGACCGCGAACGGTCGCATGGTCTCGAAGGCTCTCCCGAGCGCGATCGTGCTCCACTGTTTGCCCGCGCATCGAGGCGAAGAAATCGACGATGCGACCATCGAGGGTGACCGCTCGCGGGTCTGGGACCAGGCGGAGAACCGGCTGCACGTGCAAAAGGCGCTGCTCCTGTTTCTTCTCGACGCTCATCGGTGACTCCGCGCACGCGCTTCGCGCCGTCGCCGACCGGCGACCTCCACCTCGGTGGAGCGTGGACCGCGCTCGCTTCGTGGGTCGTCGCGCGTCGCTCGGGCGGGGCGTGCATTCTGCGCATCGAAGACATCGATCGACCGAGGGTCGTAGCCGGGTCCCTGGAGCGGATCCAAGCGGACCTGCTCTGGCTCGGGCTCACGTACGACGAGGGTCCTTTCATGCAGAGCGAGCGCAGCGCGCTCTACGATCGAGCGCTTGACCGGCTGGCCCTCGCCGGTCTCCTGTATCCTTGCGACTGCTCGCGCGCGGAGATCGGGCGCGTGGCGAGCGCGCCGCACGCGGGCGAGGAGGTCATCTATCCCGGCCACTGCCGCGGGCGGGATCCGACCCGCCCGATGAAGCGGCCGCCCGCGCTCCGCGTGCGCGTTCCGAGCGAGATCGTCTCGTACGAAGACGCCGTCTTTGGGCCCGTTGCGCAGGATTTGTCCCTCGAAGTGGGCGACTTTGTGCTCCGCCGGGCGGACGGTGTCTTTTCGTACCAGCTGGCCGTCGTGGTCGACGACGTCGCGATGGGCATCACCGACGTTGTCCGCGGGGCCGATCTGCTTGCCTCGACGCCACGCCAGATCTGGCTCGCCCGGATGCTCGGGGCGCGGCCCTCGGGCTACGCCCACGTGCCGCTGGTCGTGGCTGAGGGCGGGGCACGCCTCGAGAAGCGCACTCCGGGCGCGGTCGTTCGCGACTTGCGGGCGGCGGGCATCCCAGCCGATCGTGTCGTGGGCGAGTTGGCGCATGGCCTGGGACTGATGCCGACGAACGCACCGACGACCCCGCTCGACGTCGCGCGGGCGTGCGCAGGACGGGAGATCGCCTGGCGGCGCGAGCCATGGCCGCTGCCGCGCTTCTCTTCGTGAGAGGAGGCCGTCCGGAAGCTTCGCCGTCAAGATGCAGGGAGCGGCCGCGCGACCTCTGTGTCTCGGCGGCTTCATTTCGGAGGGGCGCAGCGCGAGACTGCACTAGGGTAAGACTCTCCAAGATGCCCATACGTCTCCCAACCCGAACGGAGATCCTCGAGCTGCTCGACTCCGAGACCCGGCCCTTGCACACGCGCGAGATCGCCGGGCGACTTCGCGTCTCGGACGTCGACTACTTGGGCCTTCAGCGGCTGCTCGATGACTTGAGCTTCGAGGGCGTGATCGCCGCCCGTCCGGGACAGCACTTCAAGATCTCCTCGCGCACCGCAAGCGCGCGGGGTGCCGAACGCGAGGGCTTCCTCACGGTACATCCGCGCGGGTTCGGCTTCGTGGCGAGCCTCGGCGAAGCCGGACAAGACGTCTTCGTGCCGCCGGAAGCCATGGCGGGAGCGATGCACGGCGACCGCGTTCGCGTCCGCATCCGCTCGCGCGGCGCGCGCGGGGCCGAAGGCGAGGTGGTCGCGATCATCGAGCGCGGGCTCAAGCGCGTCGCTGGGATGCTGCGCCGCAAGGGGCGGAGCGCGTGGCTCGACCCCGACGACACGCGGGTGCGAGGCCCCATCGTGCTGTCACGACGGATCGACGCGAAAGATGGCGAGGGGAACAGCGGCAGCGACGGAGACGCCGTCGTCGTCGCCATCACACGCTGGCCAGAATCGCCCGACGAGAACCCGGAAGGGGCGATCGAGACGGTCCTCGGCCGTCCGGGCGGGCTCGGCGTCGAAGCCGCCAAGATCCTGGTGCTCGAACGCGTGCAAGAGGGCCACTCAGACCGCGCGCTGCGCGAGGCGGAAGCGTTCGGCGACGAGGTCCCCGAGAGCATGACCGCCGGCCGCGAGGACCTGCGCCACCTTCCGCTGCCCACCATCGACCCCGAGGACGCTCGCGACCACGACGACGCCGTTTGGATCGAGCGCACCGAGAACGGCGGCTACCGCGCGTGGATCGCAATCGCCGACGTGAGCACGTACGTCACGCCCGGCACGGCGCTCGACGAAGAAGCCAAGAATCGTGGCTGCAGCGTGTACCTGCCGGACCGCGCGATCCCGATGCTCCCGCGTGCGCTCTCCTCGAACCTCTGTTCGCTGCTACCGGGCGTGGACAGGCTTTGCCTCTGCGTCGAAGCCGAGATTGACGCGTCGGGGACCGTTCGCAAGAGCCGCTTGGTGCGCGGCGTGATGCGCTCGTGCGCGAAGCTCACGTACGGCGGCGTGGCGCGCGCGCTCGGTTTGAGCGCCGAGGCGAAGCGCGAGGAGGCCGCCGAAGAGCTGGTCGACGGGCTGAGGCTCGCCTACGAGCTGTCGCGGCTCCTCCGGTCCAGGCGGCTGAAGCGCGGCGCGCTCGATTTCGAGCTTCCGGAGGCGAAAGTCGTCCTCCACGAAGAGACGCGCGAGCCAATCGACGTCAAGCGGCGTACCGACGACCCCGGTGTCAAGCGCGCCTACCAGCTCGTTGAGGAGCTGATGCTGCTGGCCAACGAGACCGTCGCGCGCTGGTGCGAAGAGCGCGGCGTGCCGACCATCTACCGCGTGCACGCGCCGCCCGACGAGCAGAAGCTGGATCGGTTCGCCGCGATGTGCGACGCGCTCGGAATCGCGTTCGACGTCGACGACACGCGCGATCCGAAGAAGCTGGGAAAGCTTCTGGCGTCGTTCGCCGACCATCCGCTCGCGAAGGTGCTCAATTCGCTTCTCTTGCGGTCGATGAAGCAGGCTGTCTACGACGTGGCCAACATCGGTCACTTCGGGCTGGCATCCAAGGCGTATTTGCACTTTACATCGCCGATCCGGCGCTACCCCGACTTGATCGTTCACCGCATCGCACACGACGTTCTCTCCGGGCGCGATCCGCGCCGGGGGGAACGAGCGGCGGCGGACGGCCCCACCGCGCTGTCGGAGGCCGCCCTCGCGTCGAGCATCGCAGAACGGCGCGCGATGGAGGTCGAGCGCGCGATCGTCGACCTTTACCGCGCCTTCATGATGAAGGACCGCATCGGAGCCCGGTTCGAAGGGACGGTCACCGCCGTCGTCGGCTCCGGACTCTTCGTGCAACTGGACGCGCCGTTCGTCGACGTCCTCGTTCGCCTGGAAGATCTGGGCGCAGATCGCTGGGAGGTCGACGACGACACGCTGCGCGTGGTGGCGGCCCGGTCGGGCGAGGTCATCGCCCTCGGAGACCGGCTTTCGGTCGACATCATCGACGTGGCGATTCTTCGCCGTACCGTGTACGGCAGGCGCGCCGGCGGCGACGGCGACGGCCCGCGCCCTAGGCCAACGGAGCGCAACCCCGTCGCCAAGCCGCGCAAGCCCGGCAAGGGCAAAGTCGAGCCCGCAGCGCGCAAGGGCGGGCGACCTGTGCACGGCAAGAAGAAGTCGCGGCGCCGCTAGAGATGGATATCTTTGCGCGGATCCTCGGTCTGAAACGCGGCGATGCGATCGACCAGCTGGCCTAGATCGCTCCCCCCTTCTTTGGGGATCTGCACGAGGAAGTGCACGTACAGATCGCCGACCGGTGACCCCTTCTTCGCGACCCCTTTGCCGCGGAGGCGAACGACGCTGCCGCTCTGGGTCCGCTCGGGGATCTTCATCGTCACCGCGCCGTCCATCGTCGGAACGTTCGCCTTGGCGCCGTGGTACGCCTCGGAGATCGTCACGGGCAGGTCGAGATGGAGGTCGTCTCCCTCGCGGCGGAAGTAGGGGTGAGGGGTTACGTGGATACTCAGGACGAGGTCGCCACGCGGCCCTCCGCTCGCCGAAGGGCCGCCCTGGCCGGCGATGCGAACGCGGCTCCCGTCCGACGCGCCGGCTGGAATGCGCACCGTAACCGGCGTGCCCGCGGCGCCCTGCGGCCTGAGCTCGAGCGTAGCTCCGCGCACCGCCGAAGCGAAGTCGATCGTGACCTCGCTTTCCAAGTCGGGCCCCTTGGCTGGTCCGCGCGTTCGCCGAGCGCGACCGATCAAGTCGCCGAACAGATCGCCGAAAGCCGCACCCCCGGGCCCGCCGATCACCTCGTCGATGTCGAAGCCTTGCCCGCTGCCCGCCGCGCTCGAAGGCGCCCCTCGCTGCTGGCGCGACGCCCAGTCGCGGTACGCGCGCGCGCGTTCCGGGTCGAAGCCCTCGCGCAGGCCTTCGTCGCCGAACTCGTCGTAGAGCTTTCGCTTCTTCGCGTCGCCCAGCACGTGAAATGCTCGGTTGACGTCTTTGAAGCGCGCTTCGGCCGCTTTGTTCCCCGGGTTCTTGTCGGGGTGGAGTTGTCCCGCGAGCTTGCGGTACGCCTTCTTGATGGTGGTCGCCTCTGCGCTCCGGGGAACGCCGAGGATGGCGTAGAGATCGTCGGCCATCGATTTCGACTGGCGAAGGTAAGTCGGGCCGCTGCCCGTAGCAATGCGTTCGTTCCCTCGCGCTTCAAAGGGCCGCGAGGATGTCTTCCGCGTGGGGCACCGATAGGTACAGGCCGCGCGCGTACAGGCGACGCTGGGCCTCGAGGTCGAGGTCGCCCGGACGCCCGCGCGTCGCCGCGTCGAGCAGGATGGCGGCAGTCACGCTCACGTTGAGGCTCTCGGCGAACCCCCGCATCGGGACCCGAACCCGAGCCGCGCACGCTCGAGCGAGCGACTCGCGGATCCCCTCACGCTCGTTGCCGAGAACAATGGCCAAACGAGGCATACCCCCGAGCTCGGCGGGAACGAGCTCGCCGTCCGGGTGCGCGCCCACCAGGGGGATATTTGCATGGTGCGCCCACGCGAGAAGGGAGGACGAGTGCGCGTGGCGGACGACGTCGATCCACTTCTCCGTTCCCCGTGCGACCGTGCTTGCCACGGCGAACGGAGTCCCCTTGCGCTCGACCACGTGGAGCCATTGCACCCCGAAGGCCTCGCACGACCGCACCACAGCGGCCCCATTGTGCGGGTCGTATGGCGCGTCGAACACGGCGGTCACGCTGGACAGTCGCTGGCCTATCACGTCGCGCAGCCGCGTCCGCCGCGCGTCGGTCACCAGCGGCTCGAGGACACGCACCACCCGCTCGGGGTCGTGCGCCTCGGCCCGCGCGATCCGGCTGCCGGCCAGCTCGACCCCTGGCGTCGTGCGTCGCATGCTCGCCAGACTACAGCCCCGGTGAACGGCGCGTTAAGGTGGCATCACCGCGGCCCCCGATCCCCACCACACCCGATGACTGCGACCTACATCGATGATTCCCGGCGTGCGCGGCGGCGCCGAAGTCGGAACCGCGACTGGGTCCGAACGATCGCTCGCGCCCTCTGCGTCGTGCTGGCCGTGGTCGGCACCATTCCGTTCGGCACGGCGCTGGTGGTCCGCTCGGCGTGGGCGCGCGCCTGGGCGACCCGCAACACGGAGCGGGCCCTACGCGCGCAAGGGCTCGTCGCGACCTACGACTTGACCCTTCGCGTGTGGCCGCTCGCCGTGGAGCTCAGGAACGTGCGCCTCGAGTCGAGCGACGGCGGCCCTCGAGCGCTCGCGTGCGACCGGGTTCGCATTCGTCCGAAGCTGTTCGCGCTCATCGCGGGAAAGCTCGCGATCGATCAGGTCGAGCTCGACGACCCGACCGTGCGCCTGGTCGTCCGCGGCCGCACTGTGACCAACTTGGCGTTCGTCCAGCCCGCGCCCAGCGGTGGGAGCGGGCTTCACGTATCCTTCAGCACGTTCGCCGTGACCGACGGCTCTCTCACCTTGGACGTGGACGGGGTGGCCGTCGAGGCGAGATCGGTGGACCTCGACGTCGGCGTCCAGGACGACCCCGCCGCAGGCTCCACCTTCGAGATCGCGCTTCGCGTGGGAAGCGCTGCGGTGCACCGCTCGCGGTTGCTGGATGACGGCTCACGCGCAACTGACGACGACGCGCTCTGCTCGATCGAGGGGCGCGTGAGCGTGCAGCCCGGATCGGTCCTCGTCCGCCGCCTCGAGGCCGTCGGTGCCGCGGACCTCGACGCGGCGTCCGGGACGACCCCGTCGTGCGATCTGCCGGCCACCGACAAGCGGCGCGTCGAGCTGTCGCTCGGCCACGTGCACGCCACGTTCCCGCAAGGCGAGGGGGCGTGGCCTGAGATCGACGGGCACGTGGTGGTGCGCGGGCCCATTGCCCTGGCGGAGCGAGCCGCCAGTCTCCCAGAGACCGACGGATGGCTCCGCTTCGATGCCGATGTCCGCTACGGGCGAGACACGATCTTGCCCGACGTGAGCGGCATCCTCGAAGCGCACGACGTGCGTCTCGATCGGTACGTGCTCGCGGAGGAGCTGCACAGTGAGCTAAGCGTTCGGCGCAACGTCGTCCAGAGCGCGAAGACGACGCTGCGTCTGGCGGGGGGCCTCGTCACGCTTTCGGACACGGTCGTCGATCCCCTGGTGGCCGGGGGACGTCTCGAGAGGACGCGTCTCGACGCGTCGGGGGTGGACTTCACCGCGCTTCTTCGGGCGCTGGGCGTGCACCCGCATGCCCACGTCGCCTGGGACATCCGCGAGGTACACGCCCCGCTCATCGCTGGGACCTTCGCGCCCCTCAAGCTCGACGGCGATTTCACCGCAAGAACCTATTCGTTCGGTGTCTACGATCGGCCGGCGGAAGAGGTTACGCGCCAGGCTCTCTTCGGCTTCTCGGAGGCGCAGATTGCCGCCCGTCTGGCCGTGCGGCCGGACGCGATCAAGTTCACGGACGTGCATGCCGTGCTCCCCCGTTCGCGCATCGACGGAGGCTTCGTCTCGCTCGGCTTCGGGGACGATTTGCGTGTGGACGCGCCGCTTATCGTGGCTGACCTCGACGACCTCTCCCCAATCGGGTCGGTACCCTTGCACGGCCAGCTCCAAGCCAAGGCCCGAATCGGCGGCGTGTTCAGTCGTCCCGAGCCCGAGGCCGACATCCAGGCGATCGCCGGGTTCGCCGTGGCCGACGTGGCGTTCGGCGACCTGAGCTCCGGCCGCGTGACGGTCGACGTACCCAACAAGGAAATTGAAATCACCGGCGTTCACGCGCGACGACGAGACAGTCCTTACGAAGTTCCCACGGCCAAGCTGCGGATCGGCGGGGAGCACGGGTTCGTCGTGGACGGTGTGGGGACGAGCCAAGGGTTCGGGATTCGCGACCTTCTCTCGATGTTCGCGCTCGACGACGATCCGCGCTTCGACGGCCTGGACGCAACCGTCGCCACGCGCGCGGATGTGCACGTCGCGCTTGGCGGCCCTGAAGACGCCTGCGGCGGCGGCTACGTCGCTGTCGATGCCCAGGGCCACCTCACCCACGTGCTCGCCTACGGCGAGAGGTTCGCGCAGGGGGACGCCGACGTCTCACTGCGCTGGCACGATCGTCAGCAAGGGATCGCGGGGGCGGACATCGACGTGCGCTCGTTCGTTCTCGACAAGATCCAACCACCGGCGGGCAAGCGCGCGGGCGCCACGGGGACGGTGCTGGGTTCGGCTTCGCTGCGACGCGGCGGGGCGCTCATGGCGAACGTGATGCTCGAAGGGGTTCCGCTCGGGAGGGTAGACGCGCTCGGCGGTCTCGCGCCTCAAGTCGAGGGGAGCGTCTCCGGGGTTGCCCACGTGACAGGCAACCTCGACACGTTTCTTCCCGGCCCGGGCTTCGTCGCACGGACCGAGCTGGACGTCGCCGGCACGCGCGTGCGGGGCGTGCCCCTGCTGAGCTCCCACCTGGACGTGCGCATGACGCAGCGGCTGGAGCAGGACAAGCACATCGTCGGGAGGACTCGTTGCGGGGCGCCCATCGGACCGCGGTTCGACAAGGCGGCGTACCTCGCCGATCACTCGTCGCGCGGCGAGTGGACGATCGGTGGCGATCTGTTGGGCGGAACGGCGCGCCTGCGCGACGTCGTCATCACCCGCGCGCGATCCCCCGTGTTATCCGGGCGCGCGTCGCTTCGCGGTCTCGACCTGGGCTCGCTCGCGCGGGTCTTCGCCGCCCGCGCGGGAGACGGAGCCGAGCCGGGCGCCGCCGCATCTTCGTCCCTGGGCGGGCAGCTCTGGGGGGAGATCGTCGCCGAGGAGGTGCCCATCGATCGGCCCTCCAAGGCTCGCGTGCGGTTCTTACTAGGCCCGACGGTGGTCTCCCGCGGCGGGCAAAAACTGACTCTCCAGCCGCCTCGCGATTCGCTGGTGCTCGCGGATGACACGCTCACGATGCCGCCGCTCCATGTGACGCTCGATACGCCCGACGGCTTTCGAGGCGGCTTCGTCGTTACCGGCAGCGTTACTCGTGCGACGACGGATCCGACGCTTGCCCTCGATGGGCAGCTCGAGCCGGTGGACCTTGCGGTGCTTCAGCGGATCGTGCCGAGGATCGATCGCGCAAGCGGGACGGTCGTCGGCACTGTGCGGGTCACGGGAAGGGCCGCGTCGCCGACCATCGCCGGCGAGCTGCACGCCACCGGCGACGCCCTCGACGTGCACGGCCTGCCCGGCGCGATCACCGGCGTTCGTCTCGACGCGCACGCGACCGCGACGGAGCTCTCGTTCACCGGGGCGGGAAGGTTCGCCGGCGGGACGATCGTCCTGCATGGCGCGGCGCCTCTGCGCGGCCTAGCGATCGGGGCGCTCGACGCCCATGTGGTCGCGCGCGACGTCCGGCTCGTGCCCGCCGACGGGATCGTGGCGACGACCAACGCCGACCTGGACGTGACGTACGACACGAAAGCGGCCGTCGGAACGAGCGCCACTCTGCCGCGCGTTTCCGGCGACGTGATGATCTCGTCGCTGAGCTATTCCCGTCCGATCGCGCTGACCACCGATCTGGCCCAGCTGGGCACACGCGCCAAACGGACGGAGGTCGACACGTACGACCCATCGCTGGATTTCGTCGTCCTCGACCTGCGCCTTCGATCGCGCGCGCCCATGGCCATCAAGAACAACCTCGTCGAGGCGCTCCTGGCGATCGACTCGGGCACGCTCGACGTGACCGGGACCAATCAGCGCGTCGGCCTGCACGGGACCCTGCGCACCCTTCCCGGCGGGCGCATCCACTTCCAGCAGAGCGACTTCGAAGTGCGCCAGGGGCTCATTCGGTTCGACGACCCGACGCGGCTCGCGCCGATCGTGGACGTCACGGCCGTGACCGAGTACCGCCGGTACACCGATACGACCACCGCGGCGGGAGCCGGGGTCGGAACGGGCGGCGGAACTACGGCGGCCTCCGCTGGCTCCACGCGGGGCGGCTCGCTCTGGCGCATCACGCTCCACGCATACGGCGACGCGGACAACCTGCGGATGGACATGTCGAGCGAGCCCACCCTGTCGCAAGAGGACATCGTGCTCTTGCTTACCGTAGGGATGACGCGTGCGGAGCTCGATCAACTGCAGGCGAGTAGCCTGGGTGCGAGCCTGGCGCTCAACTATCTCGGGGCGACGAGCGGCGCCGACCGCGCTGTCAAGCAGGCGCTCCCGATCATCGACGACTTCCGCTTCGGAAGCGCCTATTCCACGTTCACGGGAAAGACGGAGCCGCAGCTCACCATCGGCAAGCGACTCACAAACGACATTCGTGCGAGCGTGACTGCCGGCCTCTCCGAGGACCGAGAGCTGAGGTCGAACATCGAGTGGCGCCTGAACAACCGCTTGAGCGTGCAGGGCTCTTACGACAACATCAACGACGTGTCGTCGTCGACGCTCGGCAACCTCGGTCTAGACCTTCGCTGGCGGCTCGAGTTCGAGTAGCAGTCGCAAACCGAATGGGATCGCGAAGCGGCTACCGACAAAGGGCGGTCCGAGGGGTTGCCCCGCTGCTCGCCGTCGCGCTCTGCCTCGTGACGTTCTCGGCGAGCGCGCAGACTTCCCTGCCGATCCAGCCGACCCCCGCGCCCGTCCCGCCGCCTCAGCTCCCGGCGATCGCCCCTGCGGTCAGTCTGTCGGGGCTGACGGGTAAGCCGATCACGCGTGTGGGCGTCGTCCTCGAAGGGAACGTATGGAAGGACTTGACGGTACCGCTTATCCACGAGGTCAAGGCCGGCCAGACGCTGACCCCGGCGGCGGTGCGCCGAGCGCTTGTCGAGGTACTCGGCTCGGGGCAGTTTGCACGTGCGCGCGCGACGGCGGCTCCGGAGGGCGGGGGCGCGGCGCTGGTCGTCTATGCGGCGGCTCGGAAAGTGATCGTGCGCTTGGAGCTGGACCTTCACGGTGCGCGACTGGATCGCGAAGAGCTGTTGCGCGAGACGAACCTCACCGAAGGTGGCGAGATTGTCGGGGCGGACATTGGCGAGACGAGCGCGCGCATCGTCCGCTATTTGGCGACGCACGGCTTCCCGCAGGCGACCGTCGATCTCCGCATGCGCGCGACCGACGACCCGTCGCGCACGTTCGTCATCGTCGACGTCAAACCAGGTGTGGCGCGGCTGATCGACGGCCGATATTTCTACGTCTTCGGAGCGCCTCGCGACGATGTGATGCCGCTGGCCCAGACGTTCTCGGTGGCCGCGGGAGACCGCGCCGACGAGGCCGCCCTCGACGCTGCGGACACGACGCTCGAGCAGCTCCTACACGCGCAGGGTTGGTACCGGGCGGACGTGTCGCACGATCTCCTGTGGATCGGGACGCCCGAGCACGGCGGCCGAGTGGCGCTCCGCGTGCGCATCGACGCCGGTCCGCGGCAAGTGCCGCGGTTCGAGGGCAACGAGCACTACGACGCGGAGGCACTCACGGCGGCGCTCGGGCTGGACACGGAGTCCGACCGGTCACCGTCGCACCTCGCCGACAAGCTCCGTGCCTTCTACCAGCGACGAGGCTTTCTGGACGTCGAGGTGCGGCCCGAAGTGCGCGGCGCGGACTCCGAGGAAGTGCAGCTGCTCCTGTTTCACGTCCGCGAGCATGCACGCGTCAGCGTCGCGGTCCGGCGCTACCCGTGCCTCAAGCTCGATGCTGTCAAGCGACTCTCGAATGGGGGGCCGCGATCGTCGGACGAGATTGGAAACGAGATCGACAGTTTCCTCGAAGAGGAGCTCCCGGGCGCGGATCTGCTCGTCGATCCCAATCCGCGCGGAGTGGCCCAGACGATCGGAGCGGGCGCCGGTCAAGTCGCGACCGGCGCGCGCCCGGAACCGCTGGACCTGCGCCCCGACGCGACCTACGTCGCCGACACCTACGAGCGCGCGGTGGAGCACGTGCAGGAGCTCTATCGCAACGAGGGCTTCTTGCACGCCGAAGTCGGCCCCGTGCAGATCCTGCGTGCGTCCTGCGATCCCCGCTCGCCACCGAATCGTTGCGTCCCGATTCCGCTGCCGGCGCTCCCCGCGAACCTATGCACGTACGGTCCTACGGGGCTTCCGCTCCCGACGCAGCCGCTCGACCCGGCCTACACATGCCGGTCCGATCGGGCGCGCGACGTCGACTGCGCGCCGTCGATCGAGATCGCCATCCCGATCAAGCTCGGCCCGCGAACACGCCTGTGGGACGTGGCGTTCTCCGGCGTGAGGAGCGCGAGCGAGCAGGACGTCGCTCGAGCGGCACAGCTGCCTCTCGGGGAGCCCGTGAGCACGACGAAACTCGACGCTGCACGGCGTCGCATCGTCGATTGGTACAAGGAGCTTGGCTATCCGTACGTCGACGTGAAAGACACGCTGGACCCGTCGCCCGACAATACGCGTGCGCGCGTTCGCTTCGACGTGAGCGAGGGCGAGAGGGTGATCGTGCGCGCGATCGTGATTCGCGGCCTGGTCAACACGCGCGAGAGCGTCGTGGCTCGGCGGATCAAACTCGAGATCGGGCGCCCGTATCGCTCGAGCGACGTCGACCGCACGCGGGAGCGCATCGAGACCCTCGGCGTATTCTCGAGCGTCGCCGTTTCGCTGAGCGACCCGTACATCCCGCAAGCGGGCAAGACTGTCTACATCGACGTCGTCGAGAAGCTTCCCCGGTACATCGAAGTGCGGCCCGGCTTCTCCACGGGAGAAGGGATCCGGGGGACGATTGAGTACGACGAGCGCAACGTCCTCGGCTATGCGATCGGGGCGGTCTTTCGCGCGCAGCTCTCCTATCTGCCCGATTTCTTGATTCTCGATCCCCAGGTGGCGGCCAATTACCAGCAGGTCCAGGATCGACTCGCGCGGCGAATCACGCTGAGCGGAGCGATCCCGGAAGTGGGGCTGGGTCCACAGGTGCGCGCGCAAGCCGATGCCATCTACGTGCGCGACCTCGAGCGCGACTTCGCGCTCGACAAGATCGCCGGCTTCGGAAGCCTGATCTATCGCCCGGTGCGCGCGATTACGGTCACGCTCGGGCAGAGCGTCGAGGACAACGACGTTCGGCTCTTCCAGTTCAACTCGACCGCGGCCTATCTCGCCTGCAATCCGAATGGCTTCAACGCGGGGCTCGCGGCTCTTCTGCGCGTTCCGGACGGAGAAAGCCTTGTCGTCGCGCAGCGCGTATCGGTCGCGTGGGATCGACGCGACAGCGCCTTCAACGCCCATCGGGGAACGTTCGTTTTCCTGGGGTCCGAGCTCGTCAACTCGTTTCCGGAGGGCGCCGCTATAAGGCCGGACGTCAGCAACCTGGCCCAGTGCCCCGCGGTGCAGCGGAACCCGCAGGCGCTCGCGCCCGCCCCTCAGGCCTATTCTCACTTCGTGAGGCTCACGCAGACGTTCGCGGGATACATCCCGATCTTTCGCAAAGTATCGCTGGCGCTGGAGCTGCGCCTCGGCGAGAACGTCCGCGTAGCGCCTTGCGCCTACGTCAACCCCGCGCCCGGCCAGGCGAACCCCTTGTGCACCTATCCCGATCGGCTGTTCTTCATGGGGGGCTTCGACTCGATGCGCGGCTGGCTGCAAGACACCTTCATCCCCCAAGACATCGCCAACGAGATCGTCTCCAACCCACAACTTTGCCATAACTCCAGCACCGACTGCCTGATCCCGCTGCGCGGCGGAAATCTCATGATTAACCCGCGGGCCGAGCTGCGGTTTCCCATTTACGGCGCGATCGACGGCGCCATCTTCGCCGACTTCGGCAACCTCTGGGTCGATCCGAACTACATCTCCAATCACGCCTTCACGCTGCGAGCCGACGTGGGGCCCGGCATTCGGCTGCAAACGCCGGTCGGCCCACTGGTCTTCGACTACGGCATCAACGTCACGAAGCGCAGCTACGAGGACTTCGGGGCGTTCCACTTCGCGATCGGGCTTTTCTAGCCCCGGGTGCGGCCTACGCCGTTGTCGTGTAGAGCCCGCTCCGTAGGCCGTCCGCCGCCAGAAGATCTTCCGCGCTGCTCCCCGCGCCGGATGGCACTTGACCGTCGATTATAGACTAGAGCCAACCCCCCACGCGGATGCCACCGCCTCGACGACTCGCTCTTGCTCCTCGAGGGTCAACGTCGGGTACATGGGGAGGCTGATCGTGCGCTCACCGATTTCCTCGGCCACCGGCAGTGCCCCGCGTGGAATCGCAAGGAGCTCGACTAGCCCCGCGAGCCGATGGATGGCCCGGTAGTTCACGGCAGTTCCGATCCCCGCCTTGCCCAGCCTCGACAGCATCGCGTCCCGCTCGCCGGGTCGCGTGTGGATCGTAAACAGATGGTGACTTCCCCGGCCGCGACTCTCGACCATCCACGGCACGCCCTGACCCGTGGGAGCCCCCGACGTCGTGTCCGCGACGAGCTCGCGCAAGAGTGACTCGTAGCGCCTCGCGATCTGCTCGCGGCGCTCGCGCTTGCTTTCCACGGACGCGAGCTGCGGGCGGAGCAGCGCAGCGTCCAGATCGGTGAGGTTGGCCTTGTAGCCGACCTCCAGCAAGTCCCAGTGCTGATACGCCCCGCCGTGCCGGTCCGACGCGGTCTTCGAGACGCCATGGTTGCGCAAGCGACGAAGGCGCTCGGCCATGCGCTCGTCGCGCGTCGCCACCGCGCCTCCGTCGCCACTGGTGACGTTCTTCGTCGCATAAAACGAGAAAACCGCGGCGTCGCCCAGATCGCCGGGTCTCACGCCGTCGCGCTCCATCTCGATTCCATGCGCGGAGTCCTCCAAGATGAAGAGCCCGTGGGCGTCGGCGATCGCCCGCAGCGACCGCATGTCGGCGAGCTGCCCGTACAAGTGGACGGGAAGCAGGCCGACCGTACGATCGCCGATCGCCGCCCGCACCGCGGCCGGCTCGATGAGCCCCGTCGCGGGCTCCACGTCGACGAGCTTTGGCTTGGCCCCGAGGTGCAAGATGGCGTTCGTCGTTGACACGAACGTCATCGGCGTCGTGATCACTTCGTCGCCGGGGCCGACGTCCAGGGCTCGCAGCGCCAGAAGAAGCCCCATCGAGCACGAGTTGGTCCCGACCACGAGCGGCGGTTTGGCGCTGTCGCGATCGCGCACGAGGAATTCCGCCAGCTCGCTCTCGAACGCCGCCACCTGCGGTCCGAGGGTGAGAAACATCGTGTCGAGGACCCGCCTCCACGAGGCTGCCTCTTCCTCGCCGAGCTGGTGGCGGTAGAACTCGACTCTGCCCTTCATGACAGAGCGAGGAGCTTGCCGTCGATCGCGATCTCACGATTCGCACGCTCGGCCTCGCGCAAGAACAGGTACTGCTTGAGCGTGTACCAGCGGCGTTCGTCGGGGTCGACGACTCCCTCGCGGAGCGCACCCAGCACTTCACGGATGCCGTCGTCCAGGCTGCGCTCGGTGCGAAACGAGAGCGCGCGTCCGATCTTGTCGAACGACACGTTGTAGTCTCTAAGGTCCGGATCGGTCGGCGCGTGCACGACCTCGGTGCCGGGAACGGCGTCGCGCACGCGAAAGGCGAGATTGAGAATCTGCACGTTGCTCTGGTCCGAGCCGACGTTGAAGACTTCGCCTGCGACCCTCGATGCGTCGCTCGTCAGCGCGAGCTCGAACGCTCGGGCTGCATCACGCACGTGCACGAACGGCCTCCACTGACGACCGCCGCCGTCGACGGTGATGCGTCCGGCGACGTAAGCGTTCTTGGTCATGACGTTGATCGCAAGGTCGAAGCGCATGCGCGGGCTCAAACCGAAGACGGTCGCCAGCCGCAAGGCGCACACTTCGACGGCTCCCCGCGAGGCCCCGCCCATCTCGAGCAAAAAGCTCTCGACCTCCGCCTTGGCGCGCGCGTAGAGCGACACCGGACGGCGCGGACTCGTCTCGACGAGGCCCAGCCCTTCACCGTGACCGTACACGGAGCAGGAGGACGAGAACACGTAGCGCCGCACGCCCTGCTCGCGCGCAATGCCGGCTAGACGCTTGGCCCCGTCCACGTTCACGCTCCGCGTCAGCTCCGGCTCGAGCTCGCACGACGGGTCGTTCGAAATCCCAGAGAGGTCGACGACCGCGTCTACGGACGTGAGGAGCGAGCGGTCGAACCCGCGAACGTCGCCACGGGCTACGCGTAGCTTCTCGCCGTACCGCTGCGTGAATGGCGCGAGCGTGTCTCCGAAGTAGAAGCGATCGAGCACCGTGACCCGGTGGCCGTGCTCGAGCAGGAGCGGCACGAGCACTGAGCCAATGTAGCCAGCGCCGCCGGCGACGAATACGTGCATGGTCTCGGGGCGATTACCACGAATGACTACGGAATAACAGCATCCCCCGGAACGATGCGGGGGCGGGGCGGACGTCGAAGCCGTCCTCGGCGCTCGCGCCCGAAAGACGCGCTTCTCATCGGACGTCCACGGGAACGAGCACGACGTAGGCGGTCGCGGCGAGGAGCAGTGTGATGAGTGCGATGAGGAGGTATGCATGGCGCGCTTGCGTGGTGCTCCAGCCGTCCGCAAAGAACTTTCCGCGAGAACGGATTCGGATGCGTCGCTGCACCCCGCGTAAAATGTCGGGGGCTTCCTTCGCCAGCGCATCATTCGAGAGCGTCCGGCGAACGAGGTCGCGCACCGCTTGGTTCTCGGCCTCGTCGTTCGTCTCGCTCGGTTCCGTCATCGGATGCTCTCCCCGAGAGCGCGCTCGACGAGCTCTTTCAGCTGCGCCCGGGCGCGGTGAATCCGACTCTTGACGGTCCCCTCGGGTAGGGCCGTGATCGCGCCGATCTCCTCATAGCTCAGGTCCTCGATGTCGCGCAGCACGAGGCATTCGCGGAAGCCCGGTTCGAGCGCGAGAATGGCAGCCTGCACGATGTTCTCGAGCTGCCTCCCGGTGGCCAGGTCGTCCGGCCGCTCGATCGGCGACATGCTCGCGCCGCTCCTTTGCGCGACGGGCCCCCGCTCTTCCAGGCTCTCGAGCTGCTCCTGTTGGGCCGTGTGCCGCACGCGAAGGTATTTGCTGCGGTTCTTGCTCAAGTTGATCGCAATTCGATAAATCCACGTCGACAGCTTCGACTCGCCTCGGAATGCGCCGATCGTCTTGAACACTTGAACGAAGACCTCTTGCGCCAAGTCTTCCGCTTCGGCGCGACTCCCCATCATGCGCGCGGTGAGCGCGAAGACCCGGCGCTCGTAGGTGCGCACGAGTGCGTTGAACGCCGCCTCGTCGCGGCGCACGAGTCGTTCGATGAGGCGTGCCTCGTCCGCGGCTGCAGCGCCCGCGGGCCGAGGGCGATCGGGGTCGTCGGGCGATGGCACGAGCGGCCCCCATGGTGCCCGATTCGACTTCGAGGGGGCAAAGGCGGCCCCGCGCGCGCCGCATCTCGACGAGCCATGCCCCATCCATCGGGCGGACCGCGGCACGCGGTCAATGTTCCGCGAAAGGCTGCGCCATGGCGCAGAAACTTTGCGCCGGCGCGTCGCGCAAGCGGTTGCGTTTGCAGCGGGGTTGCGTACGCTGCCCCCCGGCCGTGGGAAGGGCGATGCCCCCCAGTGGCGCGCGATCCGGCGTCGTCTAATGGCAGGACAGCGGATTTTGGTTCCGCTTATCGGAGTTCGAATCTCTGCGCCGGAACTGCCGAAACCACGCGGAAGCGCGCGCGCGTTCGCAGCGGAGTCGTGCTGCAACGCGCTCAGCCGGCGCGCAGTGTGCCCAAGGCGCTGACCAGAGCGGGCGGGAGCCGAGTCGACGCGTCGCGCGTCTTTGCAAAGATAGGGCTGAACTAGGCCGACGTCGCCGGACCGGTCGGGACCGACGGTGGCGGAGCGGACGCCGGGGCCGCGGGCACTGCCGCTGGAGCGGTCGCTTTCGCGCTCCTCTTCGGGGGCGCGGCCTTCTTGGCTCCTTGGCTCGTAATCGCCTTGCGCTCCCGCGCCTGGCGCTTTGCGCGCTCTTTCTTCTTCACTTGGGCCTTGCGGCGCCTCATGTTCATCGAACTGCGTCGGTCGTGCTTTCCCACGCCGGGGAGCATGCCTACGGACGGCAGCGCGCGTCAAGGTGCCACGCAGCAAATCGCGGGCCGGCGGGCGAGCTAGGCCTCTAGCCCGTCCCTTCCGCAGCGGCGGCCTCGCGGCTGCGAACCTCGAGTCGGTAACGGCTGTTGATCGTCTCGATGTAAAATACTTCGCGTCCGGCGATTCGCAACACACGCTTGACCGGCGTGGTGACGTATTCGTGCATGCCGTCCGGGAACTCGATGACCACGACGGACCCTTTGCGCGGGGCCCGGACGAGACGGCCGGCGACGGCCCTCGCGCCCTTCCCGAGCTTGCGCAACACCACGTCCACGAAATAGAATCTAGCACCCTTGTCGCCGGCGTCTACTGCTCGTCGGCAACGGCCCAGCCGAGACGCAGCGGGGGAATTCGCGCCCAATTTAGCGGCTGCCGCGGCTGGCTTGGTGCGCTGGCTGGCGCGCCAGGGGGTCGTCCGTTCAGGCTTCTCGCCGAGGCGCCCGAAGCAACCAAGGCAAAGGCCCCGCCACACGCTTCCACGCTACCGTTGCTCCCTTCCGGGCCTGGCGGGGTTCACGCTTCCACGTCGGCAGGGCCGCACGCGCCCTTGCGGCGCCGGACAGTGTCTAGCTTCGACACGCACGCCGGTCGAGCGGAATCGGCGTCATGTAACGCTGGCAGGGTGCTGAAGAGGATTCGGTCGCCAGGGACTTCCCGCGGGGACGCCACAATTGCATTGCGCGCATGCGCGCATGAGCCAAATCCTCGAGGATTTTTCCCACGGCGATCCTGGCGCCGCTGCGGCTCTCTTCGGCAGCCCACTTTTCGGCAGCCTGCTAGTAGGGGAGCTCCCACACCTTGAGCCCGCTCACGGAAATAAGACTGGTCGCTCTGCGAGAGCTGCGCCGCGGCGTCCGCAGTGCCAAAGGAATCGCGCTCGGGGTGTTGACGCTACTCGGGGCGTTCGTCACGTCGCTCGTGTGCGTGTGGATCGAAGGGGCGGATCGCGCAAAAAACCTCGCCGACTCGACGCAGGCGTACGTCGCGCTCAAGCGCCAACTGCTCGAGGAAGCAACGGGGGACGCGTCGTTTGCGTCCTACATTTCCAGCATCCCGACCTCGCTCTTGATCTTTCTCAAGATCACCGTTTGGCTCTCGCCGCTGCTGGTCGCGCTTCTCGGGTTCGACGCCGTCTCCGGCGAGCTTCAGCATCGGAGCGTTCGCTTCTGGACGGTCCGCGTGCGTCGCTGGTCCTACCTGGCGGGCAAGCTCGTCGGCCTCTGGGCGCTCGTTGGCCTCGTCACGCTCGCGCTCAACCTTCTTGCGGGCACGGTCGCGCTCGTGCGCGGGTACGTGACCCCAGCTGAGCTCGTGCAATGGGGAGTGCGCTTCTGGCTGGTAGACCTGGTCATCGTCGGCGCGTGGGCAGCCGTCGCTACGTTCATCAGCTCGTGCTTCAGGACGCCGATACTCGCGCTCTTGACGACGTTCGCGACGTTTTTCGTCTCTTGGATCGCCGGCGCGGGCGGCTTCATTTCGCGCCAGCGCCATGCGACCGATCCCGGGATCGCATTGCACATGGCTTGGTACGAGTACTTCTACCCCAACGCGTACGACACTCTCCTCCTCTCCCCCGAGACCTGGAAGGTTTTCACCGCGTTCGCGATCCTCGTTGGCTTCGCGGGCATCACCCTCGCTGCCGGTTCATTCGTATTCCAGCGGAGAGACATTTGATGGCCTCCGACTTGCCCCCGCCCCGGTCGATACCGAACGATGCGGCCGCCGAGGAGCCCACGCGCAAGCCTCGAGGCGCGCCGGAGGCCGCCGTGCGCCTGCGACGGGTCACCAAGCGTTTCGGTTCAACGACGGCGGTCGACGGCGTATCGCTAACGATCGATATGGGGAGCGTGTATGGCCTGATTGGGCCGAACGGAGCCGGCAAGACGACGACATTCGCGATGATGGCCGGCTACCTTCGCCCCTCGGAAGGTTCGCTCGAAGTGCTCGGCTTTGCGCCCGCAGCGGTCGACGACCTGCGATCGCGCATCGGCGTATTACCGCAAGACGCACTCCTTCCGGCGAGCGACGAGGTCGGGGAGTTTCTGGTTCACCTGGCCCGGCTGCAAGACGTACCTCCCACGAAGGCGGTGGCGACGGCGCGCCGAGCCCTTGCCGATGTCCAGGGCAGCGACTGGTGGAGGCAGCGCTGCGGAAGTCTCTCGCACGGAATGGCCAAGAGGGTTGCGCTCGCCCAAGCGTTCCTGGGCGATCCGGACGTCGTACTGCTCGACGAGCCGACCGCGGGGCTCGATCCGCGGGTCGCGTGGGAGGTTCGCCAATTCATCAAGACGAAAAGGGGGCGCTCTTCGATCGTCATCTCGAGCCACAATCTTCAAGAGCTCGAGGAGATCTGCGATGCCGCCGCAATCCTTGATCGCGGGCGTGTCGTGGCTGCCGGGAGGATGGCCGAGCTCACCGCGTCGAACGACGAGGTGCGCGTGAAAGTGGGGCGGGGTACCCAGCGCGGGGGCGCTCCCGGCTCTGTGTCGATGCAGGCGCTGCGCGATCTGCCGACCGTGAAGGCCGTGGAGTTCGACGACGAGGCGCTGGAGATCGTCGTCCGATTCGAGCGGAAGCAGGCGGACGCCGAAACGGTCATCGGTCAGGTGCTGTGGACGCTTCTGCAGAATCAGGTGCGCATCAGCGGAGTCACCAAGGGTCGCGGCCTCGAGCAGCGCGTGATGGACCTGACATGAAGCCCCGCGATCATTGCGTGCATGGTTGCCGGTGGCGCGGGGAGCCTGCCTCCTCCGTGCGCGGCGCATCCGTGTTCGGCGCATCCACGGCGGGACCGTCGGCGCCGTCTGCGTCCGACGTCGGGACGCCGGCGAAGGTCAAGAGGTCGGCGAGCGGACCGTCGAACTCGTCGAGGTCGACCGATCCCGAGATGCCCGAGACCGCTCCCCTGTCGGAGTATTGCCAGAACCTCCACGTCGACCAGCCGCTCGGCATCGACGGACAGGTCGCGCCCCAGTTGGCCACCCAGAGGGCGTAGTCCGCGAATCCCGAACCGATCACCGAGGACGTCGCCGAGCTCGTGTAGATGATGGGGCGCCTTCCGGTGGCCCGTGTCACGGCCTCCAGCCAAATCGTCATTCCGGCCTGCACCATCGCACTCGACTGCGCGTCGGACGTCTCCATATCCATCACCACGGGTAAGTCACCGGCGAGAAGTCCACCCGCCTCGTCCAGGGCCGACACGGCGAGACTCGCTTGCGCCAGCGGGTCTTCGCCCGCTCGAAAGAACTGGTACGCACCCCGGAGCACACCAGCGTCCTTCATGGCCGACCAGTTGTCGGCGAACTGCGAATCGCGAACGGTCAGTCCATCGCTAACGCGCGCGAAGGCAAACGCAACCCCGGCGGCCCTTGCGCGCGACCAGACAATCGCCCCCTGATACGTCGAAACGTCGACACCGTGCACGACGGAGTTGCCTGGGCAGGCATCGAGGCCCGACGCAGTCTGCGAGCAGGACTGGTCGAGCGTCGCTGCGGAGGAGCAACCAAGCGAGCCGGCGGCCGTGGCCGCTGCGACGAGCGCGGCGACATTGGTCGCGAGGGGTTCCCGGAGACGGCGCGCGGCCTCCCCACCGACGATCGCGGGCGTCTGCATCGCCCCCTCCCATCGGGCGTCGTCCCGCGTTCGTTGCGTCGAGCACGTGCGAGCCCACTTGGAGGTGGACACCCACCCATTCGGTGTGCGAAACGTGGCCCCGGAGCGAGGATAACGATGCGCCAGCGGTTTGCGGCCCTGCTGTGGATGCTCGGCGCCGTCGAAGGATGCGCCTCGTCGCACGCCGCGTTGCTTTCATGCAGCCTCGATGGCGGCACCGACGCAGGGTGTTTTGCGCCGTTCACGTGCATGAGCTACCAGGCGCAGGGACCCGACGGGCTTTGCCACGGCGTGATCGGCAACGTCTGTGCGCTCCCCTGCCAGTCCAGCGCCGACTGCGCGGTCCTGGGCGCAAATTCCGTGTGTTACTCGTGTCCTTCGAGCCCGGGAGTGTGCACCGCGTATCAGTGAGGGTGCCGCGCGATGGATCGGGCGAAACGCACTGGCCGGAGGGGTGGCGCCGGTCAATCCGAGAGCGCCTGCTCGTCCACGTAGCACCAGACCCACGTCTCCCCAGGTTCGAGCGACGTGACGATGGGATGGCTGCTCGTCTTGAAGTGCTTGGTGGCGTGCCGGTTGGGCGACGAGTCGCAGCACCCGATGTGGCCGCACGACAGGCACTCCCGAAGGTGAACCCACCGGCCGCCGATCTTCAGGCAGTCTTCGCAGCCCGCGCCCGGGCGCTTCACTTCGCGGATCATTGCTTGGGCGGCGTGATCGCACGCCGTTTGGATCACAACGGCTTCGCGCTTGGACATGAGAGACGCTTAGAACCGAGTTCCCATCCACGCCACTTTCGTCATGGCAAGCAGTCTGGACCGGCCGCCGTACCGTTCGCGTCGTTCGGCGAGCATGTCGAGAGAGGAGGGACGCTGGCAGCCCCGGGGCATTGGGACGCGGCGGCGTCGGCTCTCCCGCAAGGAGCAAAGCAAAGCCCTGCCAGGCCCGCGTTCTGCTTGGGCAGCGCCGGGAACGTCAGGTCGGTCCCCCCGTCCCCGAGTCCTTGGAAGACGAGCGGCCCGCCGGGCAGAATGGCGTCGCAGACCCATCCATTGGGACAAGCGACGCCGCCCACGACGCAGGTCGACGTGCAATAGAAGGACGTCGTCGCCGTCCCGGACAGAGGACAGTTGCAGGCGCCCGTCTCCGAATCGCTGGTCGCGACGGGGATCGCTCCGCTGCCCGAGTTTGTGCACGTTGCACCGAGGAGCTTGGTGCGCGTTTTCTTCGTCTTCGTACAGTACCCGTCGTCCGCCTGGCAGACCCAGCCCGCGCCGAGCGTGGAACAGTCGGCGTCGACCTGGCAGGTGCCCTGGCAGTACCCGTGTCCCAGTACGGCGTTCGTCTGCGGGTCGAAGTAGAAGCCGAGCGGAACGCACGTGTCTTTGCCCGGACAGCCCATCGCGGCGGAACCGTCCGGCGCGAAGGTGCAGTGAGGCAGGCAGAAGCCGTTGGTCGGTCCGGCTTGTTGCGGCAACGTGAGCGGCAGACAGATGCCGGGGGAGGTCGGGTCGAAAGGATCCGCGGTGTCGCAGAACGCCGTGACGCCGTCGGGTCCGGGGTTGCAGTTCCCCACGCCCGCAACCGTCGGCAGCGGCACCATGCACAGGGGGGTTGGCCAGAACTGCGGGCTCGTCACCCCGTTCAACGTACTGAGGTTCCCACTGTACGAGTTGGTGCAGACGTTGATGCTTCCGCAGTCGGCGTTCGACATGCACGGCTTGCCGCTGGTGCCGTCGTACGTGTGGGGCCCGGAGCTTTCGGCCGCAGCGTCGCCGGTGCGACTCGCGCTGGAGTCCTCTCCGGTGAAGGCGTCAGGCACGTTCGCGACGACATCCGCCATGGCCTCGCCCGCCTCTGCCTCGGGTCCCGCGTCGGCCGAGCCGCTCCCTGAGTCTACCCGTGCGAGGAGCCCCGCGTCGGCGCCGGAAGGCCCTCCCCCGCCTTCCGATGAAGTGGCGTCGGGGCCCGAAGGGCCCACTTCGGTCGCGTCGCTGGCGTCGTGGCCGTCAGACACCGGCGCTGCCGAAGAACTACACGCAAAGCAAAATAGCAGCCCCACCGCGAGGACATTTCTCATGGGTTCTACTCCTCCTTCTTCGGTCCCTCGTTGTACCCCCTCGGCCTGTACTTCGGGCTGACGCCATGGTTCTCTTCGCCGTTCGAAAGCGTGTCATCGACGAGGTACTTGAGCCACGATCCCGGGTACTGATCCGCGAGCGCCTGAAGCTCGCTGCGCACCGGCGAATCGTCGTCGAGCTGATGCTCGTCCCACAGGCACTGCAACCCCAGCGCGACGAGGCTCACATCGTTCGAGCCGAGCGAAAACCCGCGCATATAGTGCGGGACCGCCTCCTTCGCCCGATGCAGTCGGCAGAGCGTGTCGCCTTCGTACACGTTGGCCATCGGCCAACTCGGCGCGAGATCCAGGGCCGCCCCGTTGGACGTGAGCCGCCCTTCGAGGTCGCCTCGCGCCCCGAGCATGACCGAGTAGTTCAGGTGTGCCTTGGCGCTGCGGGGCACCGCCTTGCGCGTCGCGTTCCAGAAGACCAAGTCGTTCGTGTAGTCGAACGCATGGCGGCGCGCGGCGAAGCATTGGACCGCCACGAACGTCGAGAGCATGACGATCGCCACCCGGCCGGCGCGTCCCCCAGCGGCGACGTATCGCCGGAAGGCAATCGCGAGCACGATCGCCGAGCCGATCGCCGGGAAGTACCAGAAGCGCTCTGCCCGCACGGTCGGCAAGACGACGGGGATGTTCGAGACGGGAAAGTACGACACGACGATCCACACCAGGGCGAAGGCGACGACGGGCGCCGGCGAGATCCCGCGCCCCGGGCGCCGAGAGCGCCACCAAGTGACCATGCCCACCACCGGCGCGGCGATCAGCGGCACGAGCATCGCGACGGCGCCGACCACGCTCTCCGGAAAGATCAGCTTGTCCGGGATGGGCTCCTGGGGCGCGGAGTAGTCTCCCGAAAGCACCCGCGGAAAGAGCAATTGACCGAGGCCTCGAGCATACACACGCAGCGCCCCGGCCACGCGGTAGCGCGGCGGCGCCTCGATGAGGGGGTTGTTCAGTGGATCGTGCGGCAAGCTCGGCTGCGCGTACCAGCGAAGGGCGGCCGCGAAAGCGCGCTGCACGAGCGGTTTGCCCGCGTTCGCTTCCGCGGTGAGCTCGTGGGGCGTCGTCACCGGGAACCAGCGTCGGCGCATTTCGACGTAGAAGACGAACGCCGCGCCGGTCGTCAGCGCCGCTAGGGTCGCCCGCCACCATCGCAGGGGCCGCTCCGGATGGGTGATCTGCGCCGTGAACAGCGCGGCAAACGGTGCGAGCGGAACGATGCAGAGGGCGCTCTCTTTCGAGTAAAGACCGAGCATCGTGGCGGCCAACAGCGCGAGCGGCATCACAGCCAGTCGCAAACTCAGCGCGAGAAGCGCGAGAAGCGCGCCGGTTCCTCCCATGACGTCCGCGAGCCCGACGACCCCGCTCACCGCTTCAGTCACCACGGCGGTGGTCACGAACAATCCGCCTGCGAGCCAGGCGGTCAGCCGATCGCGCGTCCACTGGAGGACGAGCAGCACGACGAGAGCGCCATTGAGTCCGTGCAAGAGCACATTGACATAGTCGTGCGGGAACGCACTCTGCTCGCGCATGCCCGCAGTCCACAGGGCACGCCAGAGGACGTCCGGCAACGGACGATACGAGCCGATCGTCCGGTCCGAAGTCAGGCCCCAGAAATCGCGCTGAAACGCCGACAGCCAGCCAATCTTGCTTCCTGGCGTGGCCGATGCACGAACGTATGGGTTGGCGAGGAGGGCCTCCTGTTCGTCGAAGATGAAATTCGTCGTCGGCCACCGCGTGTAGAGGATCATCGACAGGAAGCACGTGGGCACGAGCGCGGTGAGGAGCGACGGATCCTCCCCGAGAAAGTAGTCGCGGATCCGCGGCCAAATCGTGCGCTTCGGCAGGGGAGGCAACGGCTCGTCTGCTTCGTTCGGGGAGGCTTCCGTTTCGAGCGGGTCTGCCGACGCGCCGCCGCTGTCGGCCGGTACGTGGTGATGGTGCGGCGGGGGCTCGGGTTGGCTCACGGTGCTCGCCGGAGCTCCATGGCGAGAGTAAACGCCACCACCATTCCGACCGACGCCGCCATGTAGGGCGCCCGAGCGCCGACCGACGTGTAGAGCCACCCGCCGAGGGCAGGACCGAATGTGCGCGCGAGGCTCGCCATCGACTGGTTCGTTCCGAGGGTCCCGCCCTGTCGGTCGGCCGGCGCGCGTCGCGAGATGAACGCCGAAGTGCTCGGTTGAGTGAGCCCATTGCCCAGGGCGAGGAGGCCCCCGGATGCGTAGAGCAGGGCGCGCGCGGTGGAGGTGCCTGCGGCGACCAGCCCCGCGAACGCGACGGCCTGCAACAGGGCTCCCGCCCGGATGAGCGTCGCCTCGTCGAAGCGCCTCGAAAGTGGGCGAACGAGCCCCCCTTGAACAATCGCGGCGACGACACCGATGAACGCGAGGACGTACCCCGTTCCGCGCTCGTCGATCCCGAAGAGGTCGGCGCAAAAGAACGTGAAGGTCTGATCCAGGTTCGTGAAGCTCACGATTACGATAAAGTTGACGCCGATCGCGAGACCGACGCCCCGGATCGCGAACGCAGCACGCATGGCCTCGAGGTTGAGCGGCGCCAGTCTTCGCGAAGCGGTGATCGCGCGCTTTTCCGGAGGCAGCGACTCGGCAACGCCCAGCGCTACCCACACCAAGTTGGCGACGCTCAGGCCTGCCGCCACGAAGCAGGGCACGGCGCCGTGACGGCCGTCGACCGGGATCTTGGCGAGCACCCCGCCGATTCCGGGACCGAGAATGAACCCGAGGCCGAAAGCCGCGCCGATGAGCCCCATGCCCCGCGCGCGGTCCTCCGGCTTGGTCACGTCGGCGATGTACGCGCTTGCCGTTCCGAGGTTCGCGGTGGCGATTCCCCCGAACGCGCGCGCGGCGAAGAGCCACGCGATGCTGTGGCCCCACGCGAGGCCCGCTCCGAGCCCGGCCATCGACAAGCTCGTGCCGGCGATCGACCAGAGCAGCACCGGGCGCCGGCCCACCCGATCGGACAGGCGGCCCCAGACGGGGACGAAGAGAAACTGCATCAGGGAGTACACGGAGCCGAGCAGTGTCGCGGTGAACTCACTCACGCCGAATGTGTCGCGCGCCTCTTTGGCGAGGAAGGGCAGCACCAGTCCGAAGCCGAGCAAATCGACGAAGACTGTGAGGAAGATGGCGCCGAGCCGCGGTGCTGCTTTCATGCGCGCGAGGCGGGCACTATAGCGGGGGGCTACGGCGGCGGTACAAGCGCGTGCTTCACGTGCACGAATGCCTCCCGATTCCCCTTCGGTCCCGCGAGCACGCTGTCGCTCTGCGAGACGAGGGTGAATCCCGCAGCGCGGATAGTTTCCACTACGCCCGCAATCGCCGCGGATCGCACGGATTCGTCGCGTACCACTCCTTTGCCGCGCGCCGCGTAGTGCCGACCCACCTCGAACTGCGGCTTGACCAACGCCACGACGTCTCCCGTGTCGCGTGTGCAGCGCGCGATGGCTGGCATCAGCTTCGCGAGGCCGATGAACGACGCGTCCACGACGGCGAGATCCGCGGTGCCGCCGATGTCTTGGGCCGTGAGCGACCGCGCGTTCGTCCTCTCCATGACGATCACGCGGGGATCCGTCCGGAGCTTGTGCGCGAGCTGACCGTATCCGACGTCCACCGCCACGACCTCTGCCGCGCCCCGCTGCAGCAAGCAATCCGTGAAGCCTCCGGTCGAGGCGCCGATGTCCAGGCAACGGAGCCCCCGGGCATCGAGTCCGAACGCGTCGAGCGCGGCGGCGAGCTTGGCTCCGCCACGCGAAACGTAGGGGTGCTCGGGGGCGCGAACGACGACGTCGGCATCCTCGGCGACCAGAGCACCTGCCTTGTCCACGCGCGAGCCGGCGACGAACACCTCGCCCGCCAAGACGATGGCCTGGGCGCGTGCGCGCGACTCGGAGAGGCCGCGAGCGACGAGGAGCTGGTCGAGCCGAACTTTGGTCACCATCACGAGCGCAGAGTTTAATTCATGGAACGGCTGCCTCGGGGTGGAGAATCCGGGCCAGCACGGCGAGACCTTCCGCAATGCGCGGTCCCGCGCGGAGGACGCGCTCGTCGCGGATCGGCGCCACGTGTCCCTCGCGCACGGCGCGAAGTCCACTCCAACCGGGGGCCTGAGCAGTAATGTGCTGGATTCCGTCGCTCCCCATCGTCGCGTCGAGAACGATGTCGGGGTCCATGTCGACGATGCGTTCGAACCCAATCGTGGGCCAAGCACCGCCCTCGGCGATGACGTTTTCCCCGCCAGCGTCGCGGATCAGCTCGTCTGCAAAGCTCTGGGGACCCGCGGCGACGACCGGGGCGAGCGAAACCACAAAGAGCACCCGCGGCCGCGGCGCGCCTGCCACCGAGAGCTCGATCGACCGTTCGCGCTCGTCGAGCGATGCGGCGAGTAGGCTCGCATCGTGGGCGTGGCCCGCCCGCTCGCCCAAGTCCCGGAGAAGCCCGCCGATCGCGGTGAGCGAGCCGGCGTCGGAGAACCAGGTGGGAATGCCGCGCGCACGCAGCATGTCCGCAATCCGGCCCGACGTTAGCCCGCCGACCCCCACCACCAGGTCCGGTTCGAGCTCGAGAATGGCTTCCAGGTCGGGCTCGACGTCGCCGACGATGGGCAGCCTCTTGGCCTCGGCCGGAAATTCGCAGAAGCGCGAGCGGCCGACGAGCCGGTCGCCTGCGCCTATCGCGAACAGCGCCTCGGTGGTCGACGGAGCGAGCGATACGATGCGCCGCGCCCCACCGGCGTCGAGCGTGGCCGCCCGAGGTCGGGAGCATCCCGCGATCACCAACCCGATGAAGGCCAGCGCGCCCCATCGGCACGTCATCGTCCGATGAGCCCGTATTTGTGCAGTTTTTCGATGAGCGCGGGTCGCGACACTCCGAGCCTACGCGCCGTCTCGCTCTGGTTGTGGGCCGCCACCTCGAAAGCCTCGGCGATCAACGCGCGTTCGAACGCTTCTACCCGCGCGCGAAGGGGGTGGCCCGGGCCAGGGTCTCCTGCGGCAAGTGGAGGCAACGACGACGCCGCGGGGCCTTCGGAGAGCGATCGCCACAAGGCCAGCGTTATTCGCTCGTCGGGGGCGAGAGCGAGCAGGCGTGCCACGGTATTCTCCAACTCACGGACGTTGCCCGGCCAAGGGTGGCCGCGCAGCGCGTCGACGAGCGCCGGCTCGACTTCGACGCCGCTCATCCCGTACCTGTCCGCATAACGGAAAACGAAGGTGCGCACGAGCGGCTCCACGTCCTCCGGTCGCTCCCGCAGGGGAGGCACCCGAATGGGAACGACGTTGAGCCGGTAGAACAGATCTTCGCGGAAACGACCTGCCTTTACTTCGGCGGTCAAGTCGCGATTGGTCGCCGCGATGAGACGCACGTCGACGATCTCGGGTCGACCTCCGACTTGCTGCACTTCCCCTGATTGGATGACCCTCAGCACTTTCGCCTGGATCGCCAGCGGAAGCTCGCCGATCTCGTCGATGAACAACGTTCCCTTGTTGGCCTGCTGGAAGTAGCCGAGTCGAGCGGACTGCGCTCCCGTGAAGGCGCCCTTCGTGTGACCGAAGAGCTCGGCCTCCGCCAGCTCGCCCGGGATGGCCGCCGCATTGAAGCGCACCAGAGGCTTGTCGGCGCGCCGCGAGTGGGCCTGCAGCACCATGGCGAGGACGTCTTTGCCAGACCCACTCTCCCCCGTAAGCAGCACCGTCACGTCCTTCGGCGCCACCCTCGCAACGACGTCCATGACACGCTTCATGGCCGGGCTCTCGGCGACGATCGTGCGACCGAGCGCGGCTTCGGTGCGAAGACGCGCGTTTTGCAAGCGTAGCTCGCGCCAGTCGATCGCACGCCGAACGGCCAGCACGAGCTCGTCCGGGTCGAACGGCTTCGGGATGTAGTCGAAGGCGCCCGCTTTCATGGCGGCGACGGCCACACGCTCCGAACCGTGTGCCGTCAGCATCAGGACCGGTACGCTTGGATCGCTTGCGCGCATTCGATCGAGCACCTGCATGCCATCCACGCCGGGCATCGCCAGGTCTGTGAGCACGGTGTCTGCGCCTCGGGCTTCGAACGCTGCGAGGCCGCTCGCGCCCCCGTCGCAGGCTTCGACCACGAGCCCCGCATCGCTCAGCACCGCCTCGAGCGTAAACCTCAAGGACGCATCGTCATCGATGACGAGGACGCGGCTCATCGCGAGACGCTCAGCGCGCGCCCGCGATCGCCGGCTCGGACGACTCTGCCTCGTCGTGCTTGCGCGAACGGGTCGGATTGGGCAGGCGGGCGCACGGCGTTGCCTTCGTGGGGAGCGTGATGACGACCGTCGTTCCCTTGCCCGAAGCGCTCTTGAACTCGAGCCGTCCGCCGTGTTGCTCGACCAGGCCGCGAGCGACGGCCACGCCAAGCCCCGTTCCCCCCTCTTTGGTCGTGAAGTACGGTTTGCGGATGCGCTCCAGCACCTCGGGCGTCATACCGGCTCCGCCGTCTTCCACAGTGATCCGCGCGCTGTCGCGCGCCGCGACGATCGCGAGATGTACCGTCGCCCCCTGCGGCGACGCCTGAATCGCGTTCAGGACTACGTTCAAAAGAACCTGCCTGAGCTTGCGCGCGTCCGCGTCGAGAACGAGCGCTGGATCGCCAGATACGTCGATCACGACACCGGCTTCGGCCGCGCGCGTCTCGAGCAGAACCGCCAGCTCGCGAGCCACTTCGTACGGGTTCACGGGAGCAAGATTGAGGTCGTCCAAGCCACGCGAGAAGGACAGGAAGCCTTCGACGATCGATTGCAGTCGGTCTGCCTCGGCGGCGACGATGGCCAGACGCTCGGCGGTCTTCACGTCCGTGGCGTTGCGCGCCATGTGCGTCGAGAGCGCACGGATCGCCGCGAGGGGGTTCTTCACTTCGTGCGCGAGACGCGCGGCCATTCCTTCGAGCGCCCGGGTGCGGTCTTCGTTCTCGCTGCAAAGCTCTTCGCGGCGCTCGGCAAGCTCGAGCGCGGCGCGCTCGTAACCGCGCGTCATTGCGCAGCCGATCCCGTACACGCCCGTCATCGTAAAGGCCGCCGCGAGAACCGCGATGCCCAAGTACACGGGGCTCGGCGACCCGTCGACCACGGCCAAGGGCCCGGAGAGAAGACCGGCCCCGGAGCCCGAGACAGCAGCGAGCGCGATGAAACCGAAGAGAAAGACCGCGAAGACGACTTTTCGCAGCCACAGCGGCTCCGGTAGCTTGATCGCCGCGGCGGCCATCGTGACCGCGCCCGTCACGAGGAGGGGGCTGGCGAGGCCGCCGGTCGTCGCGAGGAAGACGAAGTAGCCGAGGACGCCGAGGACGAAAGACCCGACGCGGAGCCGCCAGTCGTTCGTCGCGAGCCGAAGCGCGAAGACGATGGCAACGACGGCAACGGCCGCTGCTTGTGCGAACAAACGAGCCGCGGATTCGCCGCGGACCATGAGAACGACGATCACCACGACGTGGAAGGGGATGATCCAAGCCAATCGCGCGCGAACGGAGGTGCGTCCCATTTCGTCAAAGACGCGGCGGCGCAAGGCCTCGAAGCGAGCGCGCGCCTGAAGCTCGCGCAGGTTCGCATTCGGCATCGTCGAGTTCATCGGCTAAATTGGAGCAAATCCCGCGTGCACGCGCCAGCTGGCCGTCGCTCTTGGGCAATGCTGCCCTGTCTATGATGCTACGGCGGGGCCTGGGATTGCGCGGAGCGGGCAACAGTGTCGCAAAGCCGACAGCTGGGCCGCTATATGGCGCCTTCCGACGCTGCTTGCGCCGACCAACGGCGAGCGCGGCGATTCCAATGGTCGTCACGCCCCAGTGCCAGGGAGGGCGATCTTCGGGTTCGAGCTGACCTAGTGCGCATCCGCCCCCATTTTTCGATGTGGCCGGCCCGCCGCTGCCCGAGTCGGCTTCGACGACCGGGGGCACAATCGACATCGCGCCCATGACGCAGACGCCCGCCTGACAGCCAAAGTCCGTATTGCACGGGTCGTTGGGGTCGCAGGCGGCGCAAAAGGAGGTGACGTTGTTGTCGTGTGAGATGCAATTGACCGAGCAGCAGTCGCTGTCCTGCGAGCAGGCCGTGGTGTTCGGGAGGCACGCGGGAGCCCTCCCGGCGCCGCTCGGTCCTGCGGCGCTGGCCGGTTGTGACGTCACGCCCGTCCAGCTCGGAGGGGCGTACCCGCCCATCGTGGCCGCCTCGTTGGCTGTGTCGATGACGAGCTTCGACCACGCGTCGAAGCGCGAGTAGATGGACCCGGTGCACGTCCCGCCCTCGTCGCTCACCCCTCCACGCGACAGGACCCCGAAAGCGACCCAATCGCCCTTGTTGAAGCTCCCTTGATCGTAGGCCCCGGATCCGGAGTCGCCGTCGCAAGTGCCGTCGCCGCCTTCGAACTCCTTCACCGTGGCGAACTGCAGCCAAGTCGAGTCAGCCAGGCAGTTCGGAAAGGTCATGTCGTTCGGGATGCAAACCAGGTTGACGTTCTCTTTGATGCGCCGCACGCCGGCGGTACTTCCGTTCGTATCTGCCGGCGAGTCGACGCCGTAGCCAATCGCCGTGACGGCCGTGGCGTACACTTGGTGGTCGGTCATCGGCGGGTTGATCGCCGGCGTCACGTACTGGGGCACCTCGATCGCCTTCGAGAGAATGAGCAGGGCGATGTCGTTGCCGCACACGCTGGAGTCCGGTGGGACGGTGATGCTCGCGACCGAGACGAAGACGCCGCTGTGGCTGATGGTCGAATCCGGCGTGACGAAGATGTCGGTCGCGGGGAGCGTGTCGACGAACGTGGACGTCATGCAGTCGATCTCGGCCGACTGGAGCTTGGACACGCAGTGGCGCGCGGTGGCGACCAGATTTGGTGCGAGGAGGACGCCCGAGCAGAACGCCACGTTCTGGCCGTTCATCTCGACCACGCCGACCGCGAAGTTGTGAGTCGTATCGGTGGTACCCCCTTGAATGGCACTCGCCCCGCTCGCGACGGGCTCGCCCGTCGATTGACGAGCTGGATCGGCGCTTCCGCATCCCGCGACCCAAGCGAGGCCGAGGAAGCTCGCGACAAACGGCTTTCTCAAGCCCGACATGCGTGATTGAAACCCTACCACGCAGTTGATCGAGAGGCCCGACCAGGCTGTCACACTGCGAACTCGACGTGCGGCGCGCGTTCGAGCAAACCCGCCACGTGCGCACGAGTGTAAAGTTCCGCAATCGCGCACCGCACGTCCGGCTGGGCATCGAGCGTGTCGGCGTTTGCGTACATCGCCAGGTACCGGTCGAGGAGCGTTCGATCGAGGGCAAGCTCCGAGCGGGAATCGTGCTCCAGCAGCCCCCGCATCGCCTCGTCGCGGTGCTCCAATGCCCAGGCGATTGACGCCCGGCAGATCCGCGACACCTTCGTCACGAGCTCGGGCCCGAGCGCGCGTCGTATCGCGTTGCCACCGAGTGGCAGGGGCAGCCCGCCGGTCGCGTGTCCCCAGGCCTCGCCGAGATCGCACACGCACGCGACCCGCTCACGCTCGTATGTCAGGCGTCCCTCATGGATGATAAGTGCTGCGTCGACCTCGCCCGCTCGCAGCACTTCGAACACGCGCCCAAAAGGTGTGATCGGGACGACGACGGGATGAAATTCGGGAAGAACAAGGCGAAGGACCATATTGGCCGTCGTTCGAAGCCCGGGGACTGCAATCCGGGCGTTGCGCAGCGAGGCGAGGTCGCGAGCGCCGTTCGCGACCACGATCGGACCGTAGCCACGCCCCACGGACATTCCGTGAGCGAGCAAGACATATTGGTCGGCAATCGATGGCCATCGCGCGATCGACACCGCGATGACGTCGACATCGCCGGCGGCGGCGCGTCCGTTCAAGCTCTCGGTGTCGGCGCGCTCCGCCTCGAACGCGAGGCCCCCGGTGTCCACTCTGCCGGTGAGGAGGGGCCAGAACATGAAGATGTCGTCGCTGTCCGGCGAGAATGCGAGGCGAATGGGCTTCATGCGGCCGTAGTCTTAGCCCCCTCGCGCCGATCCGACACGCGGCCTCGAGAGACCGCAAGCGGGGGGCCTCGCAATGACGGGTGACTCGGCCCGCCCCTTCGCCGTCGCGATCGTCCTGGGCGCGATCGGTCTGGCTCTCGGGGTCGCGGTCGTGCGGAGGGCGCACGGCGAGGGAGCGCGCTGCGGCGCGGGGTTTGTGGTCCAGGGCACGCGATGCATCGTGAAAGCCAAGACGTGCCCCTCGCCGCTCGAGTGGACCGCGCACGGCTGCGACGCGCCGGAGCGACGGGTGACCATTGCCGCGGCGGCCATCGCTCTGGGGCCCTCCGACTGGGAGGCGGAGGGCCGGGTCCAACCGCGATGGATCCACGTGCAAGCCTTTCGGATCGACGCATTCGAAGTGACGCGCGGGCGCTGGAGCGGCCACGGTGATGTCGACGGCGACGCCGCCCGCGCGGCCTGCGCGATGACCCGCGAAGAGGCGGCCGCATTCTGCGCATCGCGCGGGGGCCGGCTGCCGACCGAAGACGAATGGATCGTCGCCGCGGCCGCGGGGCCGAGTCCGCCTCGGCGCTACCCGTGGGGGGACACCGGCGCCGTGTGCCGTCGCGCGGCCTGGGGTCTGGCCCGTGGGCCATGCGCCTTTTCCGGCGAGGGTCCCGATACGGTCGGCGCGCACCCCGCGGGTGATTCACCGCTCGGCTTGCACGATCTTGCCGGGAACGTGGCCGAATGGGTGGCCGCCGACGCTGCCCGCCCGGACATCGGCGTGGTAAAAGGCGGCTCCTGGCGGAGCGACCTGGCAACGGACCTGCGCGTGTGGGCGCGACTCGAGCTGTCGCCGGACGCCCACGACCCGCGAGCGGGCGTTCGATGTGCTTATCCCCTTTGACTGCCCGATTGCGCTAGGCTGCGTCTTCCAATGACATGCGCGGTGCTGTCCATCGGGACGGAGCTGACGCGCGGAGAGCTCGTCAACTCCAACGCCTCATGGCTTGCCGCCGAGCTCACGGCGATTGGCTTCGAGGTCATCGAGCACGTCGTGGTCGACGACGACCGCGGCCGGATCGCCTCGGCACTCGGCGGCCTGGTCAAGCGCGCGCGTGTCGTCGTGGCAACGGGCGGTCTCGGGCCGACGACCGACGACTTGACCACCGAAGCCGTCGCGGTAGCCCTCGGAGTCGGACTGATGCGTGACGACGCATCGTTGGACCAGGTGCGGCGGCGCTTCGAAAGGCTCGGACGGACGATGACCCCCTCGAACGCAAAACAAGCGGACTTTCCCGAAGGGGCTGACATCCTGCCGAACGCCGCGGGCACCGCGCCCGGCTTCGGGGTCCGCTTCGGGGATAGCGTCGCCTACTTTCTGCCCGGCGTTCCGCGCGAGATGAAGAGGATGTTCGAAGAGCAGGTCGCGCCGCGCATCCGGGCGCTGGCTCCGAACAACCTCTTCCAGTCGCATCTGCGAACGTTCGGCTTGGCCGAGAGCGCCGTCGGGGAAAAGCTCGCGGGCGTCGAGGCGTTGTTCCCGGGGACGACCATCGGCTACAGAGCACACTTCCCGGAGATCGAAGTCAAAGTGCTTGCGCGCTCGGCGTCGCAGGCAGCGGCGCGAGAAATCTGCGACCGGGCCACCGCTGAGGTACGAGCCCGCTTGGGCACGCACGTCTTCGGCGACGCGGACGACACGTTTGCCGGAATCGTCGGACGCGCGCTGCGGGCCCGTGGATGGACGCTGGCGATCGCGGAGTCGTGCACGGGGGGCCTAGTCGGGCACATGATCACGCGCGAACCCGGCGCCAGTGACTACCTGTTGCTCGACGCCGTGACATACGCCAACAGCGCAAAATCGCGCGTGCTCGGGGTCAACGAAGAGACCATTCGCTGGCACGGGGCCGTGAGCTCGGAAGTGGCGGCGGCGATGGCCGACGGCGCCAAGCGAGTGTCCGGTGCGCACGTGGCCTTGTCGCTCACCGGCGTGGCCGGTCCCAGCGGCGGGAGCGAGGGAAAGCCCGTTGGAACCGTCTACCTGGGACTGGCTCGTCCCGACGGGACGACCGAGGTCAAGCACCGCACATTCCCGGGCGACCGATTTCATATCCAGACGCTCGCCGCTTACGCCGGGCTACAGATGGTTCGCGACCTCTGTGCGTCCCGCGTCTCGGAGCGGCCGATCGGCGCGGCGGGCTCGCGCGAAGGGTAGTCGACATGGTGGACACGCCGGGCGAGACGATTCGCGCGTTCGTAGCGCTCGACCTCGACTCGACAAGCCTGAGGCGCGTCGCACGAGTCGCCGATCGCCTTCGCCTGGGAAGCGGAGCGCCAAGCGCGTCGTGGGTTGCTCCGTCAGCGATGCACATCACGTTGAAGTTCATGGGCGAATTGGCGACCGCCGCCGTCACGCCGCTCGCCGACGCGTTGCGGCCGTTGGTCGAAGGACGGACCGCACCGAATGCATGCTCCTTCTGCCTAGCAGCGTTTCCCAACGTCGCGGAGGCGCACGTCATCATTGCCGAGTTGCAAGACTCGGGGGGAGAGTTGGCCAAGCTCGCCGGAAGAGTCGGCGCGATTGCGCGTGCGCTGGGCATTCAAGGCGACGAAAGGACGTTCAAGCCGCACGTCACTCTGGCTAGGCTCAAGCGCTCGTACGATGCGCGCCGTTGGCTTCGCGTCGAATTGGCGAAGGGCGCGGGCGAGTGCCGGGCAGCCAGTCTCACGCTGTTTCGGAGTGAGCTCGGCAGCGGCGGAGCCAGGCATCTGCCGCTGGCGCGCTTCGTCTTTTCGTGACCGCAGTTCGCGCTCAGCGCATCCCGACCGCCCACAGCACCCCGGCCAGAGTCACGATGGCCACCACGACGATGGCGATGGTGGCGGTCCGCTTCGGGTCCTTCTTCGCGGGCTTGCTGCCAATCTCTGCGGCTTCATCCGCTCGCGTGCCGTGGCTCGCCAGCAGGGGCGGCGACGGCAGGATGGGCTCTGCGACGAGCGGCGCCCCTCTTTCGAGGGCTTCCATCGCGCGCTCTCGGCCGCGCCTTCGCGAGACGATCTCTGCGCCGAAGGTGGTCGAGAGCCACGCGCCGAGCTGCAGGGCGCTCGTTCTCAGCTTCGCCTGCGCGACGTAGTCGTCGATGTCGCGGAGCATCGCCAGGGCGGACGCGTAGCGGGAATCGCGGTCGACCGTGAGCGCCTTCCCGACGACCGCCCGCAGCACCTCCTCTTCCGGCAGCCGGAGCGGCGGCAGCGACGGGACGTCCGCGCGTCGAGCCAGCTCGAGCTGGCTCTGCGCGCCGTCGGAGGTCATGTACATTCGGCGGCCGGTCAAAAGCTCCCACAAGACAACTCCGGTGGCGAAAACATCAGCGCGGGCATCGACCGGCTCGCCGCGAGCGTGCTCCGGGCTCATGTAACCGGCTTTTCCGCGGAGGGCTTCTTCGAACTCGTGCGCGACCGCGCCAGCGGCAACCGCCTCGTTGGCGTGCGCGATTCCGAAGTCGCATACCTTGACCTCGCCATCGAAGGAAATCAGAAGGTTCGAAGGCGACACGTCGCGGTGGACGATCCCGAGCGGGGCGCCGTCGTCTCCCGTCCGCCGGTGCGCGTAGTCGAGGCCGCGCAGGGCTTCGCGGACGACGTGAAGAGCGAGCTCGAACGGGAGGGGGACTTTTGCGCGCGAGCAGCGACCGAGCAGGCTGTTGGTGTCGAAACCCTCGACGTACTCCATTGCGATGAAGAGCCGGTCGTCTTCGCGGCCGAGATCCAGCACCTGCACGACGTTTGCGTGGCTCAAGCGAGCAGCCAGCTTCGCCTCGTAGACGAGCATCTCGCTGAACCGCGGCTCGCCCGCGAGAGCGGGTAAGATCTGCTTGACCACGCACAGGCGCGCCCCGCCGATCTCCAGCCTCTGTCGCGCGAGGTAAATCTCTGCCATCCCCCCCCGGCCGATGAGGTCGAAGAGACCGTACCGGCCGAAGGCGCGCGGCAACATGTTGGAGTGGAAAGCAGGCGACATCGGCCGGCCTTCTACTCCACCGAGACCCTTCTTGGGTCAAGTGCGCGCGGGCGGGCCGGGAGGCCGGCTCGTCGTTGCTACTTGGCTGCGAGCTCGAAGACGCCGCCGTCCTTGGCCGCGAGCTCGAAGACGCCGCCGTCTTTGGCTGCGAGCTCGAAGACGCCGCCGTCCTTGGCCGCGAGCTCGAAGACGCCGCCGTCCTTGGCAGCGAGTTCGAAGACGCCGCCGTCCTTGGCTGCGAGTTCGAAGACGCCGCCGTCCTTGGCTGCGAGGTCCGTCGAAGCGAGCGACACCAACGCCGCACTCGCGCTTCCAGCGATCGTCGCCATCGCCGCACACGCAATACAGATGGCCACGAGCCCTTTTGAATGCACCATACTCTCCTCCTTGCCGATTTCGTTCGATGCCCTGGCCCGCTGTACGCGAGAGAGCGCACCAGCGGCTCCGAGCGGGGAAGCCTACGTACCTCAGCCGCGGCCGAAGCGATTCAGAAATCGAAACTAGAAGCGCACACGTTCCGTTCCCAGCGGAACCTGGGCCGGGGGATCGCTATCCGTCGAGACGAAGCCATTGTCGGCACCGCATAATGCGTTCATGTCGTCGTCTCCGTCGGAAAGGGACCGCCCGCCGTCATTTGGCAGGAGCGGCCCCGGTTCCGGAGCGCCTCCCATTTCGCGGCTCGCCAGGCTCGCCCGGCTTGGCGCCCTCGCGCCTCGAGCGCTTCCCATCGCCACGGAGGCTGTGCGCCGTGCGGTCGGGCGGCCGGGCACGAAAGAAGATGACGCCGCCGCGCGACGCCGCTTGACGGACAGCGCTAGGAAGACGGCCGAAGCGATGCTCAAAACGCTCGGCGAGATGAAGGGCCTGCCGCTCAAGCTTGGCCAGATGGCCTCGTACATCGACGGTCTGGCCCCACCCGGTTACGAAGAGAAGTTTCAGCGCGTTCTCGCGCAGCTCCAACAGAAGGCCCCGCCGCTCTCCCCCGAGGCCGCGGTCAAGGTGTTCCGTGAAGACCTAGGAGCACATCCGCGCGACGTGTTCGCCGAATGGGACGACGAGCCGTTCGCGGCTGCGAGCATCGGGCAGGTGCACCGAGCGGTCACTCGGGGGGGCGAGCGGGTCGCGGTCAAAGTGCAATACCCGGGGATCGACAGAGCCATCGAGAACGACCTCAAGAGCCTGTCAATGCTCGAGGCGATGATCGCGCCCATCGGACGGCGCTATCAGAGCAAAGAAGTTCTGGGCGAGATTCGTAGCGTCTTTCTAGCCGAGGTCGACTACAGCCAGGAAGCCGACGCCATCGACACGTTCCGCCGCGTGCACGAGGGCGACGACGACGTCGTGATCCCTCGCGTCCTTCATTCCCTCTCGACGAGGCGCGTGCTCACGATGGAGCTCATGGGCGGCGAAGACTTCGCGACCTTCGCCGACCGCGCGCCGCAGAGCGAGCGCAACGCCGCCGGAGAGACGCTCGCGCGATTTATGTTTCGCGCGCTCTGGCGCCACGGGCTGCTCTACGCGGATCCGCATCCAGGCAACTACCGATTCCTAGGCGGGGCTCGCGTCGCCTTTCTCGATTTTGGCTGCCATAAGGTCATCGGCACACCGCTCGTCGAAGGGATGAAGCGCTATATAAAGGCGCTGCAGCGCAGCGACTTCGACGAATTCTCTCGTGCGTGCGTAGAGGTGCTCGGCTACGATCCCAGCGACGCCGCGAGCTGGGGACTCTACACGGAATACACCAAGCTCGTCTTGCAGCCCCTGGTGACAGACGCGCGCTTCCGGTACACGAAGGAATTCGCACGCCAGAGCGTCGCGTTCCTAGTGCGAGGCGGCAAGGAGATCGTCTTCAAGCCCGACAATGTGCTGCCGAATCTGCCGGCGCCGATCCAGATGCCGAGCGACCTCACGTTCGTGAACCGGCTTCAGTGGGGGTTCGGAAGCGTGCTCGCCGGGCTTGCCGCCGAGGCGAATTGGCGGCGGCTCGTGGAACCATGGCTGCATGGGCCCGTGCTTCCGATTCCGAAGGGTTGACTCCCAGGGGCACCGCAAAGCCAGGTCTAGTTCACCGAGCGCGTGTCGCCGAGCTATCGTCGCGCGCAATGCCGTCGGCGCAGTCGCATGAGCTCGAGCGAAGAGCGGCCTCTCCGCCGCCGCCCGGTTTCGCGGACGACGCAGCCCGCTCGTACGGTGATCCGTCCGCCGAGAACGCACTCGTCCACGCAGAGAACCTCGAGGCAATGGGGCGGCTGCGTCACGCGGGCTTCGCCGCGCGCTTTCGATGCATCTACTTCGACCCACCATTCAACTCGGGTCGACGCTTCGCCGAGTACCGCGACGCCCAATCGCCCGAGGCATGGCGGGGCGTCATGCGCGAACGAATCTCTGCGGCGCGCGAGCTCTTGGCCGACGACGGCGCGATCGCAGTCGAGATCGATGACACGGAGCTCGCCCCGCTCCACGCGGCGATGGACGACGTGTTCGGCCGCGAACAGCGGATCTCGACGATCACAGTGGTGCGCAGCGCGGCCACGGGGCACAAGACGGTGAACCGGGGGCCGGTCAACGTGACGGATTTCTTGCTCATCTACGCAAAGGAGCGGCGACGCTGGCGGTGCAACTCGCTCGTCCGCGAGCGCGGAAAGTACGATGGCGCCTACTCGACGTGGCTCGAAAATCCGCGCGACCCGCCCGAACGGTGGCGTTTCACACCGCTCGTCGCGAACGTGCGTCACGTGCTCGGCCGCGAACCGACCCGTTTGGACGTCGAGCGCTTTGCCGTCGAGCACGCAGAGCACGTCGTCCGCTTCGCGCAGCCGCGCTACGAGGCGGTCAGCCGCGAAGCACGGGCGCTCATCGACCAATCACGCCGCGAACCGCAAATGGTTCTTCGCCTCGCTCGCAAACGGCACAAGGACCTCATCTTGCGCGCCGGCAACCGTGTCATTGCGTTGGCCGACAAGGTGATCGAGCGAGATGGCCGGCGTCTGCTGGTCGAGCCGCTCACCAACGTTTGGGACGACGTTCCATTCCAGGGAATCGCGCGCGAAGGCGGGGCGCGTTTCGTGCGAAACAAGAAGCCGGAGAGGCTCATTGCCCGCATCATTGCGATGTCGACGGACCCGGGTGATTGGGTGCTCGACGCGTTTCTGGGAAGCGGCACGACAGCGGCTGTCGCACACAAAGCGGGTCGACGTTGGATTGGAATCGAGCGCGGGGATCAGCTCGAAACGCTGTGCATTCCACGCCTTCGGCGCGTCGTGGACGGCGAGGACGCGACCGGGGTGACGCAGGCCTTTGGCTGGAAGGGTGGAGGTGGCTTTCGTGTCTGGACGTAGCGGGGCAATTGCGGTCGCCTTGCTCGTCGCTTGCGGCCGCACGCAGGGCTCGCCCGCCTCGGGCCCCGATCACGCCCCAGCGAGCCCTCGCGACGGGCCGTCCGCGGGGCGGGCAACGACGGCTGACCCTGCGACTACGGCTGTCCGGGACGAGGCGCCCTCAGACGCCGTACCCTGGCCGGCGCTGGTCGCCGAAGAGCAGTGGGATGCTGCATGGCGCGCACTCGAGGCCTTGCCGGACGCCGACAGGTCGCGCCCCGAAGTTCGCTACGTGCGGGCGCGTGTGGCATTCGCCCGCGGGGATGCCGGGGTCACGCTGCCCCTGCTGGATGGCCTCGAAAGCGCCTTGCCCCTTCTTGCCGAGGACATAGGCCACTGGCGGGCATCGGCAAAGCTTGCGGTCGGGCCATTCGAGGAGGCTGGCGAGTGGTGGGCGGTTCGTCCGGCCGCCGCAGCGCAACTCGAAGCGGCGCGCGCCTTCGAGAAGGCAAAAGACCCCCGGCGGGCTCGCGCATCGGCGGATCGCGTGCTCGCGAGCAGCAGGCGGACGCGCGCCCAAGAGGCGGAGGCGCGCGCATTGCGGGTGCGCGTCGCCGACTCGCCGGGGGACCCGGAGCGCGCAGACGCGCGGTGGCTCGCCACGTATGGAGCGGACCTCGGGCCACAGGACTCGTTGGCCATCGTGGCGCGGCTCGATCCCAGTCACCCCCTGACCGCGCAAGAGCTGCTGACCCGCGCGCGCGCCCTGTCCGACGCTGGACGAGCCGACGAAGCCCTTCATGCGATCGACTCGGCCTCGATCGCGCCGGGGGCCGACAAAGTGAGCGATCTCGATCGAGCGCGTGCCCGTGGGATGACCCTCTTCCGTGCCCGCGGTCGCTGGAACGAGGCGGCGAAGATGCTCGCCGAGTGTGCGGGCGCGGGCGGGGCGCGTGCCGCGGAAGACGCGTTCCACGCGGCGCGGGCGCTGTCGAGGGCGGACCGGGACGAAGAGGCGATCCGCGGGTACGAGGACGTGCAGCGACGCTTTCCGAAGTCGACGTGGGCGGACGACGCCGCGTTTTTCGTCCCCTACCTGCGGATGCTCCATGCCGAGTGGCAAGCCTGTGCGAGCGGCTTCGACGCGTATCTGCGCGGCCATGCGACCGCCGAACATACCCGTGACGCGCGGCGGGATGGGGGCCTGTGCAAGCTTTACGACGGAGATTCCAAGGGGGCGCGATCCGCGTTCGAGCGCCTCAGCGAGGATCTCGTGGCGGATCCGATAGGAAGTGCGCGCATGGCGAACATGGCAGCTGTCGCCGCAATGCGCGACGGCGACCGGACTCACGCCGTTGCTCTTTGGACGGACGTGGCGCGTTCTCATCCTCTGTCGTGGCCCGCGCTCGTCGCCCGCGCGCGTCTCGCTGAGGCAGGGGCTCCGCTCCCCCCGGCGATCGACGCGGCGCCCGCCGTCTTCGACGGCCCACCGCCGCTGGCGGGGGTTCTGCCGGCGCCGGCCGACCTGCTCCACGGTCTCGGTCTCGACGGCGACGCGGAGACCGCGCTGCGCGATCGCGAAAGTGCTTTGATCTCCGGCGCCGGAGGCCGAGTACCCGAGGCGCTCTGCGCGTCGTACGGCGTGCTCGGTCGCGCGCGCCGCAGGTATCAGATTGGGCAGACCATTCCCTCCGCGCTCTTCGTCACCGCACCGGACGCGCGGACGCGCTGGGCCTGGGATTGCGCTTTCCCATCGCCGTACGGAGGCGATGTCCGCGCTGCGGAGTCGACCGAAGCTCTACCTCTCGGTCTGGTCTGGGCGGTGATGCGGCAGGAGAGCGCTTTCGATCCCGATGCGGTCTCTCCAGCGCACGCGGTCGGCTTGATGCAGCTGCTGCCGGAGACTGCGCGCCTGATGGCTGACGAGCTCTCGATCGATCACGAGGACGTCCGCTTGACGAGCCCCCCGTTCGCCGTCCGCGTAGGCGCCCGCTTTCTGCGCAAGCTGCTCGAGCGCTTTCACGGCGACGTGCCCCTCGCCGTAGCAGCGTACAATGCCGGCGCCGACTCGATCGAAAGGTGGCTCTCGCGCGCTCCGGGAATGCAGCTCGATACGTTCATTGAGCGAATACCTTACGACGAGACCCGCGATTACGTGGTGCGCGTCATGGGCAACCTGGCACGGTACGGGTACCTCGCCAGGGGCGACGAGGGGGTGCCGCGCATCGGGCTCGACCTGAAGGCGAAGTGATTGTCTTCACCTCGGGACGCTCCGCCATCTCCTCCACGCGGCGCGAAGGTGCCCTATCCAGCCGGGCTTCGCGGTGTCCCTGCTCAGCTCCACGAGCAGCGCCTTCAGCTCGTCTGCCTGCGGTTGGAGGGCAAGGGCCCGCACGGCGGCCTGGCGGGCCTCGGACCTGCGACCGGTGGCCGACAGCGCGCGCGCGAGCACCGACAGCGCCCGCGCTCCGTCGCCGTCGAGCGCCAGCGCTCGCTCGGCGTGCTGCACGGCACCTGTGGCGTCGTTCAGGGCCAGTAGCACGCCCGTCATCTCGAGATGCGCGGCGGTCGCCCCGGGCGCCAGCTCGAGCGCAACGCTCAGGGCCCCGCGCGCGGCGGACAAGCGGTGTCGTCTTCGCTCGGCGACCGCCGCCGCGAGCCATGCAGGCCAGGCGCCGTGAAGCGTCGCGAGGCGGCGCGCTCGCGCCGCCACATCGGCGAGGTGCTCGGAGTCCGCGTTCTGCGCGGCGCGAAGGACGCTCCGAACCTCGAGCTCAGCGTTCGGATCGTCGATCGACAGGCGGACTACCTGTGCCTCCGCGGCCGCGGCCGAGGAAGGGGCGACTTTGTCGACACTGGCGAGCCGTGTGCGCGCCGCTGGAACGTCTCCGAGAGCGACGAGCGAGCGCGCCAACGCGAGCGAGGCCCAAGGGTCCGCGGGAGCCAAGTCGAGTAGCCGCGCGCACAAGCGCGCCACGCGTGACGCTCGGGCGATCCCCTCTCCCTCGGTGGCCAATGCCAGCTGCACGGCTCGTCGCAAAACGTCCGGGTGCGCGCTTGGGGCGGCGAGGGCCGCGTCGACGAGCCACTGCGCCGCCGCCGCATCGCTCGCGCGAAGCGCGAGCGAGGCCAGACTTCCGAACGCCGACGGATGCACCGGCTCGCGCGACAGCGCCTCACGCCACGCGGCTCGGGCTCCGCCGACATCGCCACGAGCCGCTAGCACAGCTCCTTGCTCGGAGCAGAGCAGCGGATCGCCGCTCAACTCCAGCAGACCCGGCTGCAGAGCGGCTAGGGCAGCGTCGAGGTGTCCCTGGGCTCGCAGCGACTGCGATAGCAGCGCGTACAATCGCGCGCGCCTCGGCCCTACAGCGATAGCAGCGTTCAGCCGCCGCTCGGCCTCGCGAGGTTGTCCGAGCCGAAGCTGGAGGGCCGCGAGCGCCTCGACCAGCTCCGGGTGAACGGGCGCGTCGTCTACCGCGCGCGCAAGCGCCCGGGCTGCCGCCGGAACGAGCTTGAGGTCGAGCACCGGCCCCGAGGCGGTCTCGAGCGCAAAGGCGGCCAGCCTTTCGACCGGATACCGCGCATCCGGCGCCTCGTGGATCGCCCGACCGAGGTGAACCATCGCGGCGAGGCGGTCGTGCGGTCCGCCCCGCAACGGATCGTGAAGCGCGCACCGCTCGGCGCGCAGCACGCTCTCGAGCGGATCCCACGCCAGCTCGCGCAAGCCCTGCAGGGCACCGATCTCGCCGCCGAGCGAGGACCAAAGCTGTTCGAGCGCGCCGACCAGCGACGCGCCTGCTCGGGATGCGTCGACCGAGGCGTCGACGCGCGCCCGCGTTCGGCCGTCACGCGCGTCGAACGCGAGTAGCTGAATCGTCCCGTCGCCGTCACCCGGGGGCTCGAAGGTCCCCGTGAGTACGACCCCGCCCCCGCCCCGCACTTCGCCCGCGATGTCACGCCACGCCGCCGGAGGGACGAACGCCTCGACCGGGGCCGGGGTGGCGTCCACCGGGTCGTCGTTGCGCTTGCCATGAAGCTGCGCGATCGCGATCCCGCCGCCCTCGACGTGCGCGCATGCGTGGACAATCGCGGCCAGGCCCAGACCGAGCCCGCGTCCTGCGACGGGAACCCCGAATGGGATGACGACCGCGTGCGGGTCTTTCATGTGCCCTCGACCCCTCGTGCGCAGCGTCGACTTTGCCGACGCGGCAAAGCCGCCACCGCTACGGCGCCTTCTTGCCTTCGCGCGGCTCGCGCCGTACCCGCCGCGCCTCAGCCAACTTGCCGTCGAGCTTCGCCCGCGCCGGCATGAGGTGGAAGCGACCCCCGGTGACCGCCGTCTCGGCCGCCTTCACCCGATCGCGCGTCATCTCGATGAACTTTGCCTGGCACCGGACGGATGGCGCCCCCGGCTTCGGCTGAACGCGCTCGTACTTGCCGTCGGCTTTGAGCATCCAGCTCTTCACGTTGTCCGCAATCTGGAGCTGCATAATCTCGATCAGTCGCGCGCGGATGGAGCCATCCTCGATCGCCAGCATCGTCTCGACGCGCCGGTGGAAATTGCGAGGCATCCAGTCGGCGCTCGCGATGTACACTTCGTCTTTGCCGCCGTTCGCGAACTGAAACACCCTGCCATGCTCGAGGAAACGGTCGACCAAGGCGCGCACCTCGATAGTCTCGCTCACCCGGGCCACGCCCGGTCGCAGGCAACAGATGCCGCGCACCAGCAGCGTAATCGGGACGCCGGCTTGAGAAGCGCGGTATAGCCCCTCGATGACGTCGCGGTCCACGAGCTGGTTCATCTTTGCGACGATGCGAGCCGGCCGTCCGGCCCGTGCGTGATCCGCTTCGCGGGCGATGAGCGCCATCACACGTTCGTGCAGCCCGAGCGGCGCGACGATGAGCTGATTCCACTTCGGCGGCGCGCTGTACCCGGTCAGTAGATTGAACAGGCTCGAACAGTCCTCGCAGACGTCGGGCCGCGCGGTGAAAAGGGAATAGTCCGTGTAGAGCCGCGCGGTCGTCGGGTTGTAATTTCCGGTCGATAGATGCGCGTAGCGCCGGAGCTTGCCCTTCTCGCGCCGAACGATGAGAAGACACTTCGCGTGCGTCTTCAACCCCATCAGGCCGTAAACGACGTGCGCGCCTGCCTGCTCGAGCATGCGCGCCCAGACGATGTTCGATTCCTCGTCGAAGCGTGCTTTCAGCTCCACGATGGCCGTTACCTGCTTGCCGCTCTCCGCGGCGCGCACGAGCGCCTTGACGATCGGCGAGTCGCCGCCAGCTCGGTAGAGAGTTTGTTTGATTGCCAGCACGTCAGGGTCGTCGGCGGCGCGCGCGATGAGGTCGACGACCGCGTCGAACGACTCGTACGGGTGATGAAGGAGCACGTCTTGCTCGCGAAGGACGGCGAAGACGTCGTTGTCGCGAAGGGGCGGCACCGCGTGCGGCATGAACGGCTCGTCACGAAGCGCGCGGGCTTCGTAGCGCGTGATCGACATCAAGTCGGCGAGGTTGAGCATCCCCGTGACACGGTAAACGTCCCTATCGGGGTCGAGCTTGAAGGCCTTGACCAGCTTGGCCAGGCTCACCGCGGGTGGATCGCCCGCGACCTCGAGGCGTACGGCGTTTCCGCGCTCCCGCCGCCGGAGCTCCTGCTGGATGGACTGAAGCAGGTCCTCCGCCTCTTCCTCGTCGACTTCGATGTCGAAGTTCCGCGTGACGCGGAAGACGTACAGGCCATCGACGCGCACTCCGGGAAAGATCGTCGATACGTGTCGCGCGACCAGGTCTTCCAGCAAGACGTACGCGCGCACCGCGGGCTGACCGCTCGGCGTCTTGGCGCCGGTGACCGGCAAGAGGCGCGGCAGCATCGATGGCACTTGCACGACGCCGAATCCGTGCTCGAACGTTCCCTCGCGCGTGAACATGACCGCGAGGTTCAGGCTTCGGTTGCGCACCTGTGGAAAGGGGTGCCCGGGATCGATGGCGATCGGAGTCAGGATCGGGAACACCTCGTTGTGGAAGCGAGCGTCGAGATCGGCCAGCGCCTCCGCAGAGAGAACGCCCGGCTTGACGAAGACGATCCCCGCCTCGGCCAGTTTCGGGAGGAGCCCGGAAAGGCTGTGCGATTGGGCGCCAGAGAGCTCATGCACGCGCTTGGCGATCGCCGCCAGTTGCTCGCTGACGGTCATGCCATCGGGGCCCATCTCGTCGACTTCCCCGGTGAGCTGCTGCTTGAGGCCCGCGACGCGGACCATGAAGAACTCGTCGAGGTTGCTCCAGACGATCGCATGAAACTTGAGCCGTTCGAGGAGCGGCACGCTCTCACTGTCGGCCTCGGCGAGCACGCGGGCGTTGAACTCGAGCCACGAGAGCTCGCGGTTGAGATAAAACTCGGGCGAGCGCACGTCCGGTATTTCGGCAACCGCCGGTGCCGAGGGGGGAGGCGGGGCGATTGGCCATCCGCCCGACTGCGGCGCGGCTGCGCTCACTGCGCTCGAGTCGGCGGTCGTTTCTTCCATGGGCGGGTCTCTCACGGGGGGGCCGGTCATAGTAGCTTAAGGTGCGCTCGGCTGCGGCTCCTCCTCGGTGGGTTCGCCACCGTTCGGCAGGCGGTCGGGCGGAAGCCGGTCCAGCCGCAACCAGACGTGGTCGTGACCGAAGCGCGCCGCCTCGCGGAAACGCGGTCGCATCCAGTCCGCAACGCGACCGCAGTGCGCCTCGAAGTCATCCCAGGCGTCGGCCGTCGAAAGCAGCGGCGAGCCGTCGATGAAGACGAACGCAGCCGGCGGACTTGCCCTGAGGCGGGCCAGCATATCGGTCTCGTTCGCATCGCGCATCGCGAGGATGCGCTCCGACTGCTCCTGGCTCGGGCGACCGCCCGTTCCTCCGGCGAGCGCGGAATCGACGTTTAAGTCGTAAGCGTAGATGTACGGCGTGGCGCTTTCCCGCCGGGCGAGAAACAGGACGTAAGGATCCATGCCGTAGCTTTGAACGCGGTCGTCCGGGGCGGTGTGCTGGCGAATGTAATCGGCGGCCTGGCGCAGCTCGTAAGGGAAGAAATCCGGTTCCACGAAGTGCGCGAAGTAATCCCGCGTCGTCCGCGCTTCGGGCGTGCCTGCGCCCCAGAGTAGCCAGACCGCGCCAACGTGGGGCGAGTCCTCCATGGCCGTCGCGATACGGAGCGCGAAGATCGACCCGACCGCGATTGGCGCCAAGCGAGCAATTGCCCAGCGCCGCTGCGCCACGCGCGCTCTCTCGGCCGTCCATGACGCGAACATCAGCCATTGGACGTGCACGGCCGACGTGACCGGATGAAAGTGGTACGGGAATCCTTTGGCTTGCGCGATCACGCCCGCAAGCGCGCACAAGGGGATGAGCGCCAGCAGCAACGCGCGCCGCGGCATTTCGCCGACGCACACGAGCGCCACGACGACCGTTGCCCCCGCCAGCGCGAAAATAGCCTGCGTGGCGCGCCAGGGCTCGGAGAAGATGTCAGCGATCGCGCGCGGCCAGATAAATCGATACATCGCAGGTACGTCGACGAGCTGAATGTGCGCGAACGCCCGGACATCGCCGACGGCGGCCAGGAACGCGATCTGGGTAGCCGCCCCAATCGAGCCGCCCACGGCAAGAGCGAGCAGGGCCCTGCGTCGCTCCGCGACGAGCTCGTCGTCGATGAGAAGGACCGCAACTTGCGCAGCGCTGAATAGGACGTACGTCGGCTTGCCGAACCAGGGGATGACGCTCAAGGCGCCCACAACCGCCATCAAGGGTGCCCGGTGGCGGCGGGCAGCGGGGCCTTGTGCCGCGATCTGAAGCGCGACACTCGGCAGCATGAACCAGTCGAAGAAGCTCTCGCGCTGCGCGAGGTCCCAGTAACGGTAAAGCAAGTACTGTCCGCTGAGTACGACCCATCCCGCGAAGCCCCAGGCCAGGCGCTCGATCGCGCTCGGCGGTAGTCGCGAGCGTAGCCCTGGCGCACACGCTCCAACGAACGCAAAGGCGGCGCCGCTGACCGCGAGATCGATGACGCGAAACCGATGCTCGTCCGCGCCCCCGAGCGCCAGAAGGACCCAGTGAATGAAATGCGTCAGGGGGCCGTTCACGTCGCGCACGTCGCGGTAATCCGTGGCGCCGCGCCGGATAGCCCACGCGACGTATTGAAAGATCCCCTGGTCGCGTCCGAACGTCGTCAGCGAAGCGCGCCTCGTGGCCTCGACGACCCAAAAGAGCGGCGGAAGGCCGAGAGTGAGGGGAGCGACCAGCGCACGCACGAAGCGCGCCCACGTGAAGCGTCGCGCGGACAGTCCAGCTGGCATTCGAGCCGCGCGCACGTTATCAGACGCGCCGTCGCAGTTGCCTCCAGGGTGGCGGCGCGAGCGCTCGAACGAAGCGCGTCCGGTGCCCCTTTCCCTCGAGCTTTCGCGTGCATAACTGAGTTGGCACCGGTCGTGCGATCAACGAGTCGGAACGACCGCGCAAAGGGAGCTGACCCTGCCGCACCGGCGGCAGCCGCTGCCAGCGCCCTGGATTTATCGGTAGAAACGTGTCCACAATTCCCATCACCATGACCGAACCGGTCCGACGCTTGGCGCCGGCGAATCAGCAGGCGAGCAACGCAGAGCCACGCGGTCGTGCGTTTGCCGATACGCTCGCCGCCGCCCGCACCAAGCACGTGCTCATCGCTCTGCGTGGCACCCCCGATCCCGACGGGATCGCCTGCGCCATCACCCAGGCACATCTCGCACAACGCCTGGGCGTGGGACAGAGCACGATTGGGTACTGCCACGAGCTGAGCCATCGCGAAAACCGCGCGCTCGTGAAGCTGCTTGGGCTCGAGCTTCGCAAGATCAAGAGCGTGCGCGAGGTCGGGCGCGTCGATTTCCTGAGCTTGGTCGACGCGCACGAGGTCGATCCGGACCTGGCGGATGCCAGTGACTACGAGATACTGACGATCGTCGACCACCATCGGGCGGTGTCGCCTCCCAAAGCTCGCTTCGTCGATCTTCGATTCGACGTGGGCGCGACCGCAACGATCTTCGTTGAATACCTGCAAGAGCTGACGGCCCTCGATCCGGACGTGGAGGAGGATCGGCGCATCGCGACGGCGCTGATGCACGGGCTGGCGACCGACACGGACGATTTCATGCTGGCGCGCGCGACGGACTTCCGCGCCGCCTCGCAGATCGTCGAGGTATGCGACCGTGACCTCTTGCAAGATCTGTCGCGGCGGCTCATTGCGCCGACGGCGATGGACGTCATCGCACGAGCGCTCCAAGCGTTGGTCGTTCGGCGCAACTTCGCGATGACGGGCGTCGGTTTCGTCAGCGAGGGCGAGCGCGACACGATCGCCCAGGCGGCGGACTTTCTCGTTCGGCGCGAAGACATCGACACGTGCGTCGTCTACGGCGTGGTCGGCGACAAGTACATCGACGGCAGTTTGCGTACGCACTCGCCCAGCGTGGACCCGGCGGCGTGGCTCGAGCAGGCCTTCGGCGCCGACGAGAAAGGACGACCCTACGGGGGCGGGCGGCGGGACAAGGGCGGGTTTCGCATCCCTATCGGATTTCTCGGGCGCGTCACCGATCGCCAGCAGCTGTGGCAGTTGGTCGAGCACGCTGTGCGCACCGCCCTCCTACGCCAGTCCGGCGAAGAGCCGGCGCAAGGGGTGATCGTTCCGCCGGTGGCGCCGACGTGACCCCGTCCGTTCCGCCGCGTCGCGTGTGACCCCTGAAGGCGGCCGAGCTCGGGGCGATGGTCGAGCGCTGATATGAGGATTGCGTTCTTCGGACTGCCGGTCGGGGCGCTTCTCCTCGCGGGCGACGGTCACGAGGTCGCGTGGGCAGGCATCTGCCGGTCGGGTGCACTCGGAACGCGCCGTCTCGTGCGGTTGCTTGGCGACAAGCGTGTACGCGTCGTGCCGGACGCCAGCAGCGACGCCATTTTGGCCGAGGTGCGCGACGCCCGCCCCGACCTGGTGGTGAGCTGGTTCTGGACCAAGAAGATTCCCCCGTCCATTCTTCGCCTCGCTCCGTCGTTCGGCGTGCACCCATCGCTCTTGCCGCGCCATCGTGGCCCCGATCCGTACTTCTGGGCGATCGACGCGGGCGATGCAACGACGGGGGTGTCTGCGCATGTCCTCGACGATGAGTACGATACGGGCGCTATCCTCGGGCAACGCTCGCTGCGCATCGACCCGACGTGGGATGCGTGGCGCCTCGCGCGTGCGCTCGACCGGCCCAGCCTGGAACTGCTGCGCGATCTCGCTCGATCGTTCGCTGAGGGGCGCGCTCTCCGTGCGCGAGCGCAGGACGAACGAATGGCGACCCCAGCGCCGGAACCTGCGGACGCGGACTTGGCGCTGCAATGGTCGTGGCCCGCCGAGCGCATCGAGCGCCGGGTGCGTGCGGCGGCACCTTGGCCTGGCGCATGGACGGAGATCGGCGACCGCATCGTTACGCTGGTCCGTGTGCGTGTGACTCGCGACTTCCCGCGAGCGCTGGGTCCGGGCGAGGCATCGATTCGTGCGGATGGAATGGCGGTGGTCCGAGCGAGCGACGACGCGGTCGAGCTCGTCGAAGGACGCGGCGAAATCGAAGGACATGGCGAAATCGACGTCCCCCTTTCCTCTCGCGCGCTGGCCCGTCTCGTGGACGCCGCACGAACGCTTTCTGTTGCGCGAAGCCTCCGCCTGGGATTCGATAGTCCGAAATAAGGAGAATCGAAGCCGTGTCCGACGTCGTGATGCTTGCCCGAACCGCACGAGAGTCGCTCGCGCGAGGCCTCAACGCGCTGCAGGGCGACCCGAGCTTGCCGCCCCACCTGCTCGAGCTTGCGGCGCCGATCGCACAGGCAATGGGGTCGCTGCATCAGATCGAGCGCTCCGGAGGTGCGAAGGTCTCGCCGAACGCGCAGAACGCGCTGGCCAACCTGCAGCACGCGCTCGCGCAGCTCCAAGCGCAGCCAGCCCGCCATCAGGTGGTGCTCACCGCGGCCGAAGCCGTCGCCGGCGCGCTCGGCACTGTGCACGCGCTGACCCGCGCCGCGCAGTCTCAAGCGGCTCCGAATCCGGCACCGCCGCGACCCGCGGACGGGCAACCGCAAGCCCCCGCGGCGCCGCCTCCAGCCCCGCAGCCGCGGGCGGTTCCGACGCGTGCGGCTCCAGCGCAGCCCCCCCCGGTCGCTGCCCCGCAGCCGCAGCAGCGCGACTCCGACGCGCAGTCGGTGACCGCCGAGCTGGGGGCGCACAGCCCGACGAACTTCTACAAGGGGCTTTCTGGGAATGACATCGTCGATCACGGAGGGCTATTCGTGTCGACCTACAAGCTTCCGAAGCTGGGGCAATCCGTTCGGCTGAAGGTATCGCTGCCGGGTGGTTACGAGTTCGAAGCGAACGGGGTTGTGCGTTGGCGCCGTGAAGCGAGCGACGCCGGAAGCGACGCGCCACCCGGGTTCGGCGCCCAATTCACGGAGATCACGTCTGAGGCGCGGCAGCTCATTTACCGGTACGTCCGCAACCGCGAGCCCATGTTTCACGACGATCTCTGACCTGCCGGCCACCCGGCTGGTTACACTGCCGCGCAGCTTGGGCGACATCCGATTCATCTTCGCGGTGGTCGTCGCTTTCGCCGAGCTGCTCGTCGTCTCGTCGAGCGCAAGGGCCGCGGGTGATCCCAAGCTGTTCTGGAAGACGGTCGAAACGCCGCACTTTCGAATCACGTATTACTCGACCGAGGACGAGATCGCCGAACACGTCGCCACGGTCGCTGAGGGGATCTATGCGCGCCTGGTACCCGCCGTCGGCTGGACGCCCGGCGAGAAGACGGAGGTGCTCCTGGCCGATCAGACCGACAGCGCCAACGGCCTGTCGACCGCGCTCCCATACAACACGGTGCTGCTCAACGTGACGGCGCCCGATGACATGTCGCCGCTCGGTGACGTGGACGACTGGTACCTCGAGCTCGTGACACACGAGTACACGCACATTCTGCACACGGACCACATCACGGGAGTGCCGGCGCTGATCAACCGCATTCTCGGCAAAGTCTACGCTCCCAATCAACTGGAGCCTCACTGGATGCTCGAGGGGCTCGCCGTCTTCGAGGAAACCGCGCGGACGAGCGGCGGCCGGCTTCGATCTTCGATGTGGAACATGTTCATGCGCGCCGACATCCTCGAAAACAACGTCGCTCCACTCGACGTGTTTTCCAATACGCCCCGCCGGTGGCCCGAAGGCAACATCTGGTACTTGTACGGGTCCTTTTTCATGAGGTGGATCGCCGAGACCTACGGCGAACACGCGATTCGCACGATGATCGACGACTACAGCCGTCAGATCATCCCCTACGGCATCAATCGGTCGGTTCGGCGTGCCACGGGACGCACCTTCGAAGAGCTTTATCCGGCGTGGATCGAGTCCCTGGCGAGAAGCTTCGGCGCCCAGGCCGAAGCCATCCGGGCGCGCGGCTTGCGACAAGGGATTCGCGTCACGCATACCGGCTACACGCTCGAGCACCCGCGCTGGGTGCCAGCCAACGCCTGGCCGGAGCACGCGTCGGATCTCCTCTACTACGTCGACGACGGACACACGACTCCGGGGCTATGGACGCTGCCCCTGGTGCGCGACGAGCGAGGAAGGATCCTCGGGAGTCGCGAGAGCCATCGCGACCTCGTCATTCGTACGAGCGGCGCCGCCGCCGTTTCGTTCATGCCCGACGGCGCCACAGTTTTCAGCTCGACGGACGTCCACGAGAACCTGTACTACTTCGACGATCTCTTCGAGCTCCCGGCGCACGAGAAGAGCCCGAGCGGTTTGGACGGGCGCCGGGTGCGCTGGACCGATGGCTGGCGCGCCCTCGACCCCGCGGTGTCTCCCGACGGGCGCCGCGTCGTCTTTACCACGAACCACCGCGGTACGACTTATTTGATGATCGGCGACGTCGTCACGTCGCCCGACCGGCCGCGCGCACATGCGATCGCGAACCCACGGGGCCTCGTCCAGAGCCGGCGGTTCGACCAGGCGTTCACGCCTCGCTGGGCGCCCGACAACCGCCACGTTGCGTACAGCGTGTGGCAGCGCGGTGGGTACCGCGACGTGCGGATCGTCGACGCCACCGACGGCTCGTACGTCGACGTGACCCACGACCGCGCGATCGACGGAGACCCGGTCTTTTCGTTCGACGGACGGTGGCTCTACTTTCATTCGGACCGCACCGGCATATCGAACGTGTACGCGTACGAAGTCGCCACCCAGCGCTTGAAGCAAGTGACGAACGTGATCAACGGCGCCTACCAGCCGGAACCGTCCCCCGACGGCAAGTGGCTCGCGTACGTCGGGTACACGCACGACGGCTACGACGCTTTCGTCATGCCCCTCGACGAGTCGCGCTGGCTCGACCCGCCGGCCTACCAAGAGTCGCGACCAGAGCCTGCACCAGAGGCTGTGCCCTTGGCGCTGACGCCGCGGCCTTACAACGCGCTGCGCACGCTGTTGCCGCGTTCGTACTCCGTGCAGATCACACCGGGCAACTTCGGAACGGCGAGCATCGTGACCGCCAGCGGAGGCGACATCGCGGGTCTGCACGCCCTCGCGGCAAACATCACGACCGAATGGGAGCACCCGGAGCTCGAGGGGGGCATTGCGTACGATTACAATCGCCTCCCGTTCGATTTCAGCGCGAGCGCCTACCGCACGATCGCACCCGGTGCGGGGTACAGCCTCGGGCACAACACGATCCCCTGGGTCGCCGAGACTGCGGGGGTGTCGGCCGGCGTCAGCTACGCGCTGCCTCGCGCGTTCGACTCACAATCCTTCGCCCTTTCCTACAGCGTCGCGCGCGTCGCCGGAGAGCTACCCCTGCCGGCAGCGCAGCTCAATCCCTACGATACGCCTCATCTGCCGGTTCGCGGCATGCTCGGCACGCTGCACCTTGGATGGGCTTATTCGAACGCAGAGGGTTACCTCTGGAGCGTGGGCGCTGAAAAGGGCTTTGCCCTGGGGGCCACGTTCGATCTGGCCGACCCGGCCCTCGCCAGCGATTTCTCCGGCTTCTCGGCGCGGTTCGACTTTCAAACGTACTTGAGAATGCCGTGGCTCCGCCATCACGTGCTGGCCCTTCACGCGGCCGGTGGCGCGAGCGGCGGCGATCAAGCCGGGCTCGGCTCTTTCTACGTCGGAGGCTTCGTCGACTACCCGGTCATCGACACCGTCCGGAACTATCTCGTCCAGCGCGGGTGGCTCGTTCTTCGTGGATACCCGGTCGCCTTCGAGGTCGGACCCTACTACGCGCTGGCGAACGCGGAGTATCGCTTCCCGATCATCAACATCGACCACGGCCCGTCCACGCTACCGATCTTTCTCCAGCGCATCAACGGCGCCGCGTTCGTCGACTACGGGAGTGCGTTCAGCGATGCGGCGACCGCCGAGTTCAAGACCGGCATCGGCGCCGAGCTATGGTTCGAAATGCTCTTCGGGTACAACCTCGGTCTCACCTTTCGAGCCGGATACGCGCGCGGCCTGGCCACGGGGGGGATCGACAAGACCTACTTCGTCGCCGTCGCGGCATTTTGAAAAGCACCGAGCGCCAAACTTGGCCCATCTCCCGTCCGCGTGATTTGGGCTGAATCATGCGAAAAGTCGCGCTCGTGCTCCTGGGCTGCTCCGGCGCCCTCCTCGCGGGCTGTCCGGCCCCGCCCACCGCGCTCGCCCGGGCCCAACAAGCGGCACAAGAGTTCAACCAAGACGTGCGCTTTGGACGGAGTGAGCTGATGATGGAGCACGTTGCCTCGGCCGCTCGCGACGAGTTCGCGGAGCATCACCGGGCCTGGGGCACGGGCGTCCGCCTGGCCGACATGGAGCTGGCGGGGATTCGACCGGAGGGCGATCACGCGCTCCGTGTCGTCGTACGGGTCGCCTGGTACCGCCCGGAAGAGCAAGAGTTGCGGACGACGACGCTCGAGCAAACCTGGCACGACAAGGATGGGTGGCAGCTTGTCGCCGAGAAGCGCCTGGACGGCGACGTCGGACTGCTCGGAGAGCACGTGGTCTACGAGGCACCGAGCGCGCTGCGGGCTCCCGCGAGGTTTCCCACCGTCCGCCTCGTCGGCGAGAGCGCCGCTCCATGAGGTCGGGTCCGATCCCCGAGTTTCCCTACATCGTTCATCCGCGGGCCCTTTCGGCAAAGGTCGGCAAAGGCGAGATTGCGAGCCGCCTGCCAACCTGCCAATGACCTGCCCAGAAGAAGCCGTCGCGAGAAGGTGTGGCGTGCGGGCACGCATGACGGTATCGTGTCGTGTCGATTTCCCGCGCCGCTGCGCGATCGTCCGGTTCACGGACGAGGGAGAAGGAACGGATGGAGAGGGACGCGGGACGCATCCTGATCGTCGGCGCGGGGCCAACCGGCATCGGCGCCGCCTATCGGCTGAAGAAACTCGGCTACCCCAATTTTGTGGTGGTGGAGGCCAGTGGCCACGCAGGTGGGCTAGCGAGCAGCTACACCGACGACAAGGGGTTCACTTGGGACGTCGGCGGCCATGTGCAGTTCTCGCACTACGACTACTTCGACGATGCCATGGCCGAAGCGTTGGGCAAGGACGGCTGGTTGCATCACGAGCGAGAGTCCTGGGTGTGGATCGCCGGCCGTTTTGTGCCGTACCCGTTCCAGAACAATCTGCGCTACCTGCCGGCAGACCTGATCGCGAAGGCCGTACGCGGCTTGGCGTCGCGCCCCCCGCGCACGCCGTCGCCGTCGCAAGACTTCGGAGCATGGGTTCTGCAGACCTTCGGCGAAGGCATCCGCGACATTTTCATGGCTCCTTACAACTTCAAGGTCTGGGCGTTTCCGATGGATCGGCTCTGGGCCGGCTGGGTCGGGGAGCGAGTGTCCGTCGTGGACATGTCGCGTGCGCTGGAGAACATTTTCCTCGAGAAAGACGATCTCTCTTGGGGTCCGAACAATACGTTTCAGTTCCCAAAGCTCGGCGGGACCGGAGCGGTCTGGAGCGCGCTCGCACGGCAGATCGGCCACGAGCACATCCGGTTCAATACGCGCATCCGCAGCATCGATTGGCAAAAGAAGCTCGTCACGACCGACCAGGGTGAGAGGATCGACTACGACCAGATTCTCAGCACGATCCCGCTCGACACACTGGGCAAGATGCTTTCCCCCACGGTCGCCCCCGTGATGGAAGCCGCGTCGAAGCTATTGCGCTCGCACTCGCACATCGTCGGGATCGGCCTGACGGGGGACATGCCGGCTAGTTTGGCCAAGAAATGCTGGATGTACTTTCCCGAGGACAACTGCCCGTTCTACCGAGTCACGGTGTTTTCCCACTATTCTCCGAACAACGTGCCCGAGCCGGACACCGGTAAGTACTGGTCGCTCATGACGGAGACGAGCGAGTCGGACGTCAAGCCGGTGGATCGCGAGACGCTCATGGAGCAGAACGTTCAAGGTCTCTTGAACACCGGGCTGATTCGTAGTCGCGACCAGGTGGTCAGCACCTGGCGCTACACGGCCGAGCACGGCTACCCCACGCCGTCGTTGCAGCGAAACGCTCTGCTCCAGCAAATCGAGCCGGCGCTGGCCAAGGTCGGCGTCTCCTCGCGCGGCCGGTTCGGCGCCTGGCGGTACGAAGTCTCCAATCAGGATCACTCGTTCATGCAGGGCGTGGAATGGGTGAACGCCACTCTTCTGGACGTGCCCGAGACGACCGTTCGCTTCGCTGAGACCGCCAACGCGATGTGGGGAAAGACGCGGCGATAGGAAATAGAACAGACTCAGGAGGAATGCGTGAAGCTATCCGTCGTTGTTTGCACGCGCAATCGGCAAGAGACCGTCGGTCAGGCGGTCGAGAGCATCGCGCAATGCGAATACCCCGATTTCGACATCCATATCATGGATCAAAGCACGAACGACCTCACCCGAGAGATCGTGCAGGAGCTCTCGAAGCGGTTCGAAGCGAAGTGCCGGATCCACTATCACCACCTCGACAAGGCCGGCCTCTCTCGCGCGTACAACGCTGGGATGCGCGTGTCCGACGGAGAGGTCATCGCCTGCACCGACGACGACGTCATCGTTCCGACGAACTGGCTGACCTCGATTGCCCGGGCCATGGAGTCGGACCCGGAGGTCGGGCTGCTCTATGGGCAGGTTCTCGTGCCGAAGGGTCTGATGGAGGGGTCGCCGAGCGGAACCGAGGTTCCGGCACTGACGTTCACCCGGCGCGAGCGGCTCGCGAAGGGCAAGGGGTTCAAAGTGTTCGGCATGGGGGCCAACATGGCGATCCGTCGCACGCTATTGGAGCGCGTGGGCGGGTTCGACGAGGCGCTCGGCGGCGGTGGTCCTCTGCGCTCCTCGCAGGACTTCGACTTCGCGTTCCGCACGTATCGATTCGGTATGGCGATCCTCCTTGCCCCCGAGGTCACGGTGGATCACTACGGGACGCGCACGCGAGAGCAATGGCCCGAAACGCTCAAGAACTATGGCATCGGCGACGGCGCGTTCTACTCCAAGCACATCCGATGCGGCGACCCGCTCGCGCTGTGGATGTTTGTCCGATTGCTCCTCGTCTGGCGCGCCAAGCAGATACGATCCTTGCTCAAGGAACGACGCTGGCCAGACGACCCCTACAGCGCCCATCTATTGACCGGCGTTCGTGACGCCTCCAAGTTCGCCATCGATCGCAAGTTCCGGCTCTATCGCGAGACAGCGAGCGCGAAGATGACGGTCACGGAGGCCAACGCCGTGACCGCGGCCAAGCGGAAGGCAATGTGAGCCATGCGGCAAGACGCGGGACGCGACTTGCCTTGTTGGGGCGCCACGGGCCGCGGCTCGCGTTGCTTTCCGGGGTCGGCTCGGTACATATGAATGCTCGGCCATTATTGGTGAGGTGATCATGCAACTCGTCGCTTTTGGAATCGGTTACGTCGGCCTTGTCACGGGAACGGGGCTCTCGGAGCTCGGGCACGAAGTGCTGTGCGTCGATATCGACCCGGAACGGGTGCGCCAGCTGCAGGACGGCGTCATCCCAATCTACGAGCCCGGACTGGCCGACCTCGTTCGTCGCAACGAGCGCGCTGGGCGCCTGCGCTTCGCTACGGAGGTTGCCCCTCCGTTTCAGGAGGCCGACGCGTACTTCATCGCGGTCGGTACGCCGCCGGGGCCGGACGGCGCGGCCGACGTCAGCGCGGTTCACGCGGTGGCAGACACGATCGCCAAAGTGGCCGCGCGGCCTGCGATCGTCGTCATGAAGAGCACCGTTCCAGTAGGGACGTGTGATGCCTTGCAGGCACGTTTGGACAAGACCGCGCGCGTCGCCCTGGAGGTGGTGTCCAACCCTGAGTTTCTCAAGGAGGGCACGGCGGTTCAGGACTTCTTCCGCCCCGACCGCATCGTCCTTGGCGCGAGGAGCGAGCAGGCGCGGGCGGCGCTTCGTGCGCTCTATGCGCCGCTGCAACTCTCGGGTGAGCGGGTGGTCGTGACCGATCCGCGCTCGAGTGAGCTCACCAAGTATGCGGCGAACACAATGCTTGCGATGCGCGTCTCGTTCATGAACGAGCTGGCCCGCCTTTGTCATGCGACAGGCGCGGACGTGCACGCCGTCCGTCTCGGAGTGGGGAGCGACACGCGCATCGGAAAGCGCTTTCTCTATGCGGGGCCTGGCTACGGAGGGTCGTGCTTTCCGAAAGACGTTCAAGCGCTCTGGCACCTGGGCCGGTCGCATGGGGTGCCGATGCGAATGGCCGAAGCGACGCACCTGGCCAACGAAGAGCAGGCGCACTTTCTCGCCCAGCTCGTCGAGAACTCGGTCGGAGTGCTTTCCGGCAAGACGATCGCGCTGTGGGGACTGGCGTTCAAGCCGGAGACCGACGACGTCCGCGAGTCGCCGGCTATCAAGCTGGCGGAGGTCCTCCTCGCGAAGGGGGCGAGGATCGTCGGACACGACCCGGAGGCGGCGCGCAACTTCGCCAAGGCGATGGCAGCCCACGGCGCGGCGGTGAAAGTCGTCGACCGGGATTACGACGCGCTCGAAGGGGCTCACGCGCTCGTTCTGCTCACCGAGTGGCGCAGCTACCGCGCGCCGAACTTCGCGGAGATCCGCAAGCGCCTTCGCCCTGCGGACGGCGGCGCACCGCCCATCGTGATCGATGGCCGCAACGTGTGGCGCCCGTGGGAGGTCATCAACGCGGGTCTGCGTTACCAGGGGCTAGGGGTCCCTTCGGTCGCCGCGCCGCCCGACCAAGCGTCCAAGACGACGCTCTTGTAGTCGGCGCCGTTTCAGAGCGGCGGACGGCGACTCAGGTCGATCAGAAGATCGGCGATCTGATTCGCGTTCTTGTTCATGTCGAAGCGCTCCTCTCCGAGCCGACGAGAAGCCTGACCCATGCGGGCGCAAAGGTCGGGATCGGAGGCCAGGCGCACGAGGCTGCGTCGCAACGCTTCGGCGTCGTCCGCGTCGATGACAAAGCCGCTTTCGCCGTCTTTGACCGCTTCGGCGTGGGCGCCGACCCGAGTCGTGACGATCGGTAGGCTCGACGCCATTGCCTCGCCGAGGACGACCGCAAGACAATCGCCGCGCGTGGGCAGGACGAATACGTCGGCATCGCCATACAGGGCGAGCAGCTCCGGCGAATGGGGCTTGACCCCGCGGTACACGTGCACCCCGTCGCCCCCGGCAATGTCGGCCCCGGTTACGAGGTGCAGCTCACACGACCCGCGGAGGTGGCGACGAAAGACGTCGAGCAGGAGATCGCCCCCCTTTCGCACGAAGTCCCCGCCGACGAAGAGAATGCGCACCGGGCCTGGTCGCCTGGGCCCGCGCGCGCTGGGGTCCGGAAAGTTCGAGATCGTGGTGCCGGGCGGAATTACTGTGACTGCACGTGCGTCCACCCCGTAATGACGCACCAGGGAATCTTTGGCCCATTCGGACCAGGCGGTGAGCTTGCGCGCGCGTCTCATGACGGCGCGGTGGACCAGAAGCTTGGCCCGCTCTACAACGGGATTGCCGACTTTGTGTCCGTACCAGACAGCGAGCTCGTCGTAGTTCAACGGAGTCGCGTCGAGCGAGAGCAGAGTCGGTACTCTTCCGATATGATCGGCGGAAAGGAGCGCCACCATGGACGTGTGAACGAACAGAGCGTCCAGCGGCCGCTCTCGATGCGCGGCCGCAATCGCCCGGCGCGCGCGCACGTTGCCCCGAAGGGCGTAGCTCCTGCCGACGATGGGCACGCGCCCAAAGCCTTCTGTCCCGAACGATACTTCGAGCCACACGCACTCCATGTCGTCGCGGGTCGCGAGCGCGCGCCGCAGGCTCATGCCGTAGGCGACGTGACCTAGACCCTGCTCGAGCACCAGTCCGATGCGGGGAGGCTTCATGTGTGGGGGGATCGGCAGTCTAAAGGGCGCGTCGTCGTCCGTCGAATTTGGGCGCAGCGCGTGGCCGTTCGGCGGGAGCTCGCCCCACTTGAGGCAGCATCGTACATCTGCGAGCATCGGTCGATCAATGGAGTCCGCCTGGTGACGACGCGACGAATGGCGCTGGCGATGCAGGGGCGCGCTCCGACTCCGCAGCTTCGGGACCCGACAGGAGTCCTGGCGCCGCGCGGGTATCTATTCGAGGATCTGTTCGAAAGGAAGTACGACGAATCGATCCTCGATTCGACGCCGAGCTCGAAACGTCATTTGCTTCCCGGTTGGGTGCGGCTGGCCGGGGAGCTGCATCGGCGCTGCGACGAATACGACGTCATCGTGACTTGGAGCGAGCGTGTAACACTCGCGCTCATGACACTCGACCACTTTGCACGGCGTGGAAAGCCACACGTTGCGATGCTGTACTGGTTCTCGAGGCCGAGCGTCCGGATCCCGTTGCGCGCGTTCGGCAGCAGCCTTCAGGCCATCGTCACCTGGAGCTCCGTGCAGCGCGAGTATGCGATCGAAAGGCTGGGGATCCCGCCGGAGAAGCTGTACCTGGTCCGGCATTTCGTCGATCAGCTGTTCTGGCGCCCCCGCGAAGTCCCGGTCGACATGATTTGTAGTGCCGGCGCAGAGATGCGTGATTACCCGACGCTTCTCGACGCACTTCGCGGCACCGACGTTCGTTGCCACATTGCCACCGATCACGTGCGCGTCGACGATCGTTTCGGCTTCGGACACCGCGTGACCGCGGAGGCCTTCGCTCCGAAAGCGAGCCACAACGTGACGATCGGCCGCAAGGGTCGCACCGAGTTGCGGGATCTCTACGCGCGCTCGAGGTTCGTCGTGGTTCCACTGCAGCGCTCGGACACCGACAACGGCGTGAGCGTGATCCTCGAGGCGATGGCCATGGGCAAGCCGGTCATTTGCTCGCGCACCCGCGGACAAGTCGACGTCATCGAGGAGGGTGTCACGGGGCTCTTCGTTCCAGTGGGCGACTCGGACGCCCTCCGTGCGGCGATCCTTTCCCTGTGGAACGATCCCGAGCGCGCGGACGCGATGGGGCGGGCCGCCCGTGCCCACGTCGAGAAGCACCACGCGCTCGACAAGTTCTGTCACGACGTAAAGGGGGCGATCGACGCCTCGTTGGAGGGCCGCGCCGCCGCACGCGACGGTTCCATACGCGAGGCGCACGCCGCCGGCCCGTGAGAAGGGGGGCTGAGCTCCTTAGTCTTCGACTTGGCTTTCGACCTAAGTGAGCGCACGCGCGGCGCGCGCAAGCCAAGCCGGAACGCCGCGAACGGGGCGCGGGGCGGCGGCAGCCTTCTTCAGGAAGCTCACGCAGCCCGTTGCCATCGCGCCGAGCGACCCGGCTTGCTCGCGCATGCCCCGAAAGTAATCCATCCCGAAAACCAGCCCGGTCGCCCGCAGCGCGATGTGCTCGAAGCCGAGCCTGTCGACCGCCTCAGCCGCTTTCAATGTCGCCGCCGCAAGCCCATCTCCCAAGCGAGGCGCGACAATCGAAGTCAGGCAGATGATACGGCCGGTGAGGGGTAGAGAGAACGCGAATCGCCACGGATCGGCATGTGCCATGTGCGGATGCTTTTTCGCGATCCCCATCTCGAGCTTTCCGTGGATGAAGGCGCGCCCGCGCCACTTCTCCGCCTCCGTGTGATCGGAAAGATGGACCGAATACGCCGCGTTCGAGAAGACGAGCTCGACGCCCAGCTCCTCGAGATCGAGCCCGAGCGCCATGTCTTCGGCGCGCAGGAGCGAAAGATCGAAGCCGCCCGTGCGCAAGTAGTCTTCGCGACGCATCGAAGTATTCCCGGTCGCGAGGAGGGTTCCGTCGACCACGAGCTCGCCCACGTCCGCGGCGTGCGCCATCCGGTCCCACTTCAGGCCGTGGTAGCGCTCGAAGAGCGACTTCTCGTCGATGTGCGGATCGCTCGCGTAGCGTCCGAGGACGGCGGTCGGGCGTCCGTTCGCGTGGTACGCGAGGTGGGTGTCCAGAAAGCGCGGTGGAAGGTCCATATCGTCGTCGACGAAGACCAGGATGTCTCCGCGCGCTTGAAGCACCCCACGGTGACGGGCAGCCGACGGCCCGGCGTTGTTCTGTGTGATGACGCTCAGCCGGAAGGGATATTCGGCCGTGTGGACGTGCTCGGCGGCCGGCACCTTCGACCCATCGTCCACCACGATCACCTCGAATTGCTCCGCCGGCAAAGTTTGGCGCGACAGACACCCAAGAAGGCGCAGGAGCAAGTCCAGGCGGTTGTACGTCGCAACGACGACACTCACGCGGGGTGCGTCTTCGTTCACCACGTGACCGGAGATTATCATGGGGGCAGCGCCCCGACCATCACGACCCGCGTGACCGCACGACACGCAGCGCCCCGCGAAGCCCGCCGATCGTCACCACCCGCACGGCCAAGGCCAACGCGACGTAGAGCAAAGCGTCGACCGCCAGTCGACTGGCGCCCATGCTGCGGAGCCGCCGGTCGGCGTAGAGCACGATCGCCCCAATCATCACACTTTTGGCGAGCACCCCAGTGACGCGCCGATCGAGCGGCGAGTCCTTGAACCGGGACACCATCCCGATGAGGACGAAGACCTCGGTCGCGATGACCGCCGCCGCGGCGCCCGCGCACTCACCGCCCACACCGAGAAGTCTTCGACCGACCGGAACGAAGGCCACTATCAGGAGGGCGTTGAGGAAGACCGAGCCGATTGAAATGAAGGTGACCGACCAGCCCTTGCCCATGATGGTGAGCGCGATCGCAAGCATCGTGTCGATATAGGTCATGACGAACACGAGCGACAAAATGGAGAGGCCGGTGGCGGCAGGCGCGTACTTGTCGTGGAAGACTCGCACGAGCACGTCAGCACCAGCCGACGTGAGGACCGTGAGCGGCGCGACGACGATGACGATCCCTTCGACCGAGCGGCGCAGCATGCTCAGGCCCTCGGCCTCGGACCGCGCGTAAGCTCGCGAGAGCATGGGCATGACGACCCACATGAGGAGCGGACCGAGGAGCATGCAGAGGTAGCTCACGTTCTGATCGGCCGCGAACCACCCCACCTCTTCATCGCTGCCAACAAACTCGAGCACCGAGACTCCCAGGCTGCCGAGCACGCCCAACGCCAAATCGTTGACGAAATACGGCAGGCTCGCGGCTAGCGCGCTGCGCACGGCCGGCGCGTCGACCCTGTAGCGCAGCTCGGCTTCTCGCCGCGCTGCCGGTACGAGCATCGCCGTCCTGAGAAGCTCGGAGGCCAGATAGGTTCCCGCAAGAACGGGAAGGGGGGCGTCGAAGTGCAGCCCGATCAGGAGCCCGACCCCCCAGGCGAGCTTCGCCGCGATGTTCGACACCGCCACCCACCCGACGCGCGAGGCCGTCTGCAGGACCACGGTGAGCGTGTTGTTGTTGGTCATCGCCAGAAAGGCGACGCCGAACACCGCGGCGGTAAGGACGGTCTCCGTCGGTCGCCGAGTGATCCAAAGCGTCGCGGTCATCGCCGCCAGGACCACTACGCTCATGACCGATCGCAGCGCGAACGCCCCGCCCACCACGTCGGAGGCATGGTCGCGACGCACCGACGCCTCCTTCAACAGGTAGGTGTCTACACCGAGGCCCACGCATGTGAAAAAGAGCGTCGCGAAGCTGTCCGAAAATCCGAAGTGGCCCTGCCGAACGGGTCCCAGGTGAATGGGGACCTGCAGTTTGACGATCATCGCCACCGCCGAGGTGACAAGGACAGAGCCGCCCAGCTTGAGGCCGTTTCGCACCGCGACCGCGACTTCGCGTCCTTCCACCGGGTGCGGCGCAACATCCTGCGACACGACTACCCCTCTCCCGTCGCACCAACGGCTACGGACATTCGTGCAGCCGCGGCAAGACACACCGTACCCGGCATGGGCGATCGGGTCGACTCTACCGTCGGCCTGCCGCCGCCGCCAGCTCTTCGCAAGAAATGCCTTCGCGTCGCAAGGCCCTCTGGCATCCTTGCGATGTGGCGCGTCGATTCGCGTATGTGCTCGTGTGGCTCGCGCTCACCGCCGAGATTCGAGGGGTCGTCTTCGAAGGAAAGTGGGAGACTCCGCTCACGGCGGTGAGCACTGCCATCTTCACAGGCCTTCCCGTCATTCACTTCCCGTTGTGGGATCTGATGGTCTTCGCCACGACGGCCGTCGCGTTCACCCAGTCAAGCTCGCGCAAGGGACGCGTCACGCCTCTCTTGAAGTCGATCCGCGTCACCCTCTTGTCGCTGGCGGGGGCCTGGATGTGGGGGGTCGTGGTGCAGGGCGGAAGCGCGTATCAGACGATGTTTCAACTGCATGAATTCGTCATTGGCATGGTTGTCGCCCACATGCTCATGGCGACCTGTCGCACTCTCCGTCACATCGAGGCGCTGGGCAAAGTCTTACTCTTTGCCGCAATGTATCGCTCCTTCGTCCTCCTTACATTTTACGTTCTCGTCGCGCAATACCTCGGGGAGCTCAATGCTCTCACGGACCACCAGGACACGGCGCTCTTCGCGACCGCGATCATCCTCCTCGCCGCCCATGCGATGCATCGACGATCGCTTCGCTCGGCGCTCTGGGCCTCGCTTGCGGCCATTCCGATCCTCCTCGCGATTCACTTGAACAATCGTCGCCTGGCGTGGGCGGCGGTCGTCGCCGGACTGGTGCTCATCTATGCGCTCATACCGAGGGACAAATTCAAGCGCCGCATGAACGCGTTTCTCCTGGCCGCCTCGCCGTTCTTCGTCGCCTATGTCGCCATCGGATGGGGACAGCCGGTGGGGATATTCAAGCCTGTCGGATCCATATCGACCATGTTCGGAGAGCACCAGGACGTTTCGAGCATCATGCGCGATATCGAGAACTACAATCTGACCCAGACGTTGAAGACGAACCCGCTGCTCGGTCTCGGGTGGGGTCACGAGTATCACGAGCTCGTGGTCGCTTACGATATTTCCGCAGGATTCTCCCAATACCGCTTCATGCCGCACAATAGCCTGCTCGGCGTGCTGGCGTTCTCGGGGTTAATCGGATTCGCGGGCGCGTGCCAGGTGTTTTCCGTCGCGACGTTCTTGCTCATGCGCGCATACCGCGCCGCTCGAACACCAGAGGCATGTACCGCCGCTCTCGTGGGGATCGCAGCGCTGATGGTGTGCATCCTCGAGATGTGGGGCGACCTCGGCTTCAACGGGGCGACGACGAACGTGGTGACGGGGGTCGGTTTGGCCGTCGCCGGCCGCTTGCCCTCGCTCGTCGGAGCCTGGTCCGAGGCCCCGTCACCCGAGCCGAGGCACGACGTATAAGATCAGCAATACGTAGATCGCGCAGTAGATGGAGAACCAGCGGACGGCTCGGCGCAAACCCCGCCTGGGTCGGACATCGCGCGCGCAGAAGAGCGGGATCCAGAACATCGCCGCGAGAATGCTCATTGAAATGATCTTGCTCATTGGCGCGATGATCCTAACTCGGAGGCGAGCGGCGCGAAAACTCCGGCACAAGCTCACCTGCCTGCTGCGATGTGGAGCTCCTCGACGATCCGGGCGGCGGTTGTCCGACCGTCGAAGTGTCGCTCCACGAGCGCGCGTCCGCGAGCCCCCATCTCGCCAGCCCGCGCGCGGTCCTCGATCAGCGCGCCGAGTGCCTGCGCCAGCGCCGGCCCGTCGCCTGGCGGAACGACGAACCCCGACGCGCCGTCTTCCACGATCTCGGGGCCTGCTCCGACTCGCGTCAATACGACCGGCAGCCCCGAGGCCATTGCTTCGAGCGACGCGATCGAGTGGCAGTCGGCGAGGGTCGGCAACACGAAGGCGTCGGCGCTTCGAAGGAGGCGACGGTGCTCATCGCTGCCGGCCGAGATGCCGTGGTGCACCCGAACGCCCGGCTCCTCGGGTATCGGGTCGCGGGTCACGATTGACAGCTCCGCCTTCCCCCGGAAGCGCTCGCGAAAGACGTCGAGCAGCACGCGCCCCCCCTTGCGTTCGAAGTGTCCCCCGACGAACACCAGCCGAAATGGGCCGGAGTGTTCGTGCCGCGGGCTCCCGTCCCAACACGACAAATCGATGCCAGGCGGGACGACCGCCGTCTTGTTTTCGCTGACCCCGTAGTCTTCGACGAACGACCGGCGCGTCCAGTCGGACCACCCGAGACACCGCCGCGCGAGTCGAAAGGTCCGCGCCACGGCGGCGCGTTTGCCAGCGCGCACCCACCGTGACCTGGAAACGGCGTGCCCATAGGCCCAGGCGAATTCGTCGAGCTGCATCGGGGTCACGTCGGTCCAGACGCACGTCGGCGTCCGCGCGAGGGCCGCTTGGCGAAACACCGCAGGGCTCTGCGTGAAGAAAAAGAGCGCGTCGAATGGACCGCACCGTAGGCCGTCGCCCGTTTGGAGAAAGCCCCGCAGGATGGCTTTGGCACCCCGTGGCAGAATGGGCAGCCGCTCGACGAGGCCGCCGTCTTGGTAGTACGTCACGTCGCGCCAGGTGACATCGACCCCGGGCTCCCTCAAAACGGCCTGCTCGAGCACCGCCGCCGCGCTGTTGAGCCCCACTTGCCGCTCGGTAAAAAAGCACACACGCAGGGGCGAACGACGATGCGCCGAGCCGGTCGGACGCGCCTTCAAGCGGCGTCCCCGTAAGCCGCGTGAGCGTCTGCGTCGCAATAGCCTTGATCGGCCGAGCTCTCGTGCCGGAGACGGGCCGATCCCCAGAGAATGAGCTCGATGGCTATCGTTGGGGACACGGCTCCTGACGCGTCGCTGACTCGTACGCCTCGCTGCAGTATCGCACGGAGATTATCATGGCGCCCCAGGATGCGGGTGGGATTTCGGTTCCTATGGAGTGACACGGACAGGTCGATGGGCGATGGCGCGAAAGCGCGTGCACGCTCGCGAGAGGTACCCATGAATGACCGGTGGCGCCCGACGATTGCTGCGCTCGCCCTCGTCGCTTGCTCGACGACGTCGCACGTGGCAGCGCGCGTGGGCGTCTCTTCGGATGGGGGCCTGCCGACGCCTCCTCCGGCGATGGGCGGCGAATCGGAGGCAAGCGGGGTCACCGACATCGGCGTTGTCGTCGCCCCGACAACCGCCGGCCCGTCGACGAAGCTTCCGCCGCTTCCGGCCCTTACCAATGTGGTTGCGACGCAGCGAGAAGACTCCGTCGGCATCGACTTCGACCCAGTGGAGGGCGCGGTCGATTACCGAGTCTACCCTCTCCCCACGGACCAGGACATCACGATCCATTCCGACGGAACGACGACGGTAGCGAAGGCCATTTACCGTTGCGCGGGTCTACGTCAAACCTACGATCTGGCGAGCAACCTAAACGCGAACGGCCGAGGGTTGCTCTTCGCCGATCAGTCCGCCTGGCGCGCGCAAGTGCCCGCCAATCCTCTTCTGGGCTACGTTTACGTAACGCCCGCCGACGGCCGCGCGCCCGTGTATGCGATCGCCGGGCACCCGAGTGACGACGAACACGGATGGCGCGAGTCGCGTTTCAAAATATACACGGTGGATAGTGCCAATCGGAAAGCGCTGCTCAAGCAAGGTTGGCGCGACGACGGCATCGCCTTTTACGTTCCACGGGCGGCGGGCCCCGGGACACGCACGATCTATTCCTCCGAAGTTTCCGAGGTCGTTGCGGGGCAGGGCTGGACACAAAGCGCGCAATATTATTTCGGTGAGGCAGACCTCGATGGTCATTCCAAGGATACGATCGCTCCCGCGCCCGCGTTTCAGGTGTTGACGACACCCGCACGAGGAACGCAGCCGCTCATGGCTGTCTTCTATCAGTCGCAGCAGCGGCATACCGAGCTCACCGCTGGCAAAGAGCGATTCAAGAGAGCCGCCCTCCAGGGGCCCGGGCCCCTCTGGCACCTCGAGTGGTCCGGGATCACCCGGCCCACTACGCTCGTCGTCGAGGCCCTTGCCTCTGGCTGTCCTTTCCAGGGCTTCCTCTCGCCCCAGCACCTCCAGGCGCCGCCGCACCAGACATTCTATACGCTCGCGGAGTTGCAGGCGGCGGCGCCAGCCGGGCAGGTGTTCGTCAACGGGCAGTACGACACGAAGGTGCTCCCCAAGGCGGTCGCGCGCTCGTTCGTCGCCGTGGCGCCGCAGCCTCACGACCCCGGCGATTGGGATTGGTATCAGGGCTTCGGCGTGGGCACTGATTTCGGTCCCGTTTCCCAACTGACCAAATGCACCGAGGTTGGCTGTCGCGCGAAAACGCCCATCTTCGACATCAGCGCCTACTCGCTCGACGCGCCGAACAACGCCGTTCTCACGTACGGGCAGTTTCTCGGGCAACTTTGGGTTGCATTCGACGACACGGGCAGCGACGTCACAGGCAAAGTCCGATTCACCGCATTGCAAATGGCCGACGTAGACTCGAACCCGGCCAAAGTTCTCCACGTGACGATGGCGGTGGACATCGTGAGCACCGATCGGCGATACCCACAGATGATTATCTCGGACCAAAAGGCTCCGGTCCAAGAAGGGATGTCGAATCCGAACCACAACACGTTGCTCGTCCAACCAATCGAGGGGCCCTCGATGCGAATCGAAGCCCAGGCCATCCACGGCCTCGTCAACGGGCAGTCATGGGACGTCAACAATCAGGCTCCCGAGCACCGATTCATCGATTACGACAACAACGTCGGCAATGACGGGCGGCCGTCTCCCGCAGAACCTCCATTCGAGCACGCGGGCATGGACCGCTTGACGAGGTTCGACGTCTACGTATCTTCCCAGCGCACGTACGTCTTCTTCGACGGCGCGCCCGCGGGGTGCATGCAGTACCCGAGCGCCTTTCGGTTGAAGGGCCCGGTGACCGTCACATTCGGGGATGTGATCTACCACGAGGGCGCGGAGGACGAGCGCATCTGCGCCGGTCCGAAGCCCTATCCTTTCATGCACGCGCATCAGTGCACCGAGACGAAACGGCACTTCGACGACCTCGGCTTCAAGAGCGGAGTGGCCGCTCCCAAGTGGAATGAGGCAAAGCTGCCGTGCGGGCCGTATTGAGGTGTCTCGGGGTCGCAATGGCGATCGGAGTGGTCTGCTGCGCCTTGTCGCCGCCGGCGCTGACGTCCGCGTTCGCAGACGCGAGTGCCGCGAACGCTCGGAGTGCCGCGGGCGCCGCGAGCCAGACTGATCCGGCCCCGGTGCTCACGTCGCAAGAACGCGCAGTGTTGTTGGCGCTGTCGCCGATGCCGTTGCCTCCGCCCCCGCCGGATCCCGCGAATCGTTTCGCCGACAGTCCCCCCGCGGCGGCGCTGGGGCAGCGCCTCTTCTACGATCCGTCATTTGCGGGTCCGCTCCTCGACAGCGACAACAATGGGGGCCCGCAGTCGCTCGGCTCCACCGGCCAAGCGGGTCGGGTCGCTTGCGCGGGCTGCCACCTTCCAACCGGTGGCTTCTCGGATACGCGGTCCTTTCAACGGCAAATCTCCCTCGGCGCCGGGTGGGGCAGGCGCCGCGCACCGTCCCTCCTCGACGTCGGCCAGGCGAAGCTGCTCATGTGGGACGGCCGTCGTGATGCCCTCTACAATCAGATATTCGGCCCGCTCGAGTCCGTGGTGGAGATGAATAGCTCCCGTCTCTACATGGCAGAACAGATTCGCCGCAAATATGCGGGCGACTACCGGGCGATCTTCGGTCCCATACCGCCGTTGGACGACCCCACCCAATTCCCCCAGCTGAGGGCCGATCGCACGGGATGCCAGCCGAAGAACCGGAGCGATCCGCAGCCGCTATGCAACGGGCCGTTCCATGGGATGCCGGGGGATCACGCCGAGTTCGACGGCTTGAGCCCCGACAAGCAGCGAGCGGTGACGGCTGTCGTGGTCAACGCCGGAAAGGCCATCGCCGCGTTCGAACGGCTCCTGCGGTGCGGCCCTGCGCCGTTCGATGCGTGGATTCACGGGGACGCGGCGGCCGTGTCGCAACCGGCACAACGAGGCGCCGCTCTTTTCGTCGACAAGGCCGGGTGCGTCGGGTGTCACAGCGGTCCCTTCCTCTCGGACCAGCAGTTTCACAACGTTGGCCTCAAGCCTCAGATCGTGCAGCAGGCGTTCAAGGACTCGGGCGACCGCGGGGCCGCCGCGGGCCTGGCCGATGCTCGGGCGGACCCGCTGAACACCCTCGGACGGTTCAGTGATGGATCGGACGGCAGACTGCCGAGCGCGATCGCACCGGCGATGGAAGGCGCATTTCGAACACCGACGCTCCGGTGCGTGAGCACTCGGCCGGCATTCATGCACACCGGGCAGCTCCGAACGCTCGCGGCGGTGACTTCGTTCTTCGACCGGGGGGGCGACAGCTCGGGCTACCCAGGCCGGAGCGAGATCCATCCGCTCGGGTTGTCGGAACGGGAAGAGAGTGACCTCGTCGCGTTCTTGCAGAGCTTGGACGGGCCAGGTGCGGAGGCGATCTACCGTGCCCCTTAAGTTCGAGCTCCGCGAAGAGGCTCGCGGCCACCCGATTGGTCGCGTTGATCTTTCTGTAAGTGTGCTGGACACGCCTTTTCCGAACGCCTTGGCTGTACGATTTCGTCTTGTCCGTAAGGACCACGGGTTCACGCGCGAATTGATCGACGATCCATAGTCCTCATGGCAAGTGTCAGTTGCCGTTGCGTTACGCGTGGCTCCGGCAAAGTGACCCACGATGGCCTCGAAGGTTTGCCAAACGCGCACGGCGTCCATCATTTCGACCGGGCCACTCGCCAGCGCGATGGCGCTCGTTGCTGCCTGCTCCGCCGGCGGAGCTGGCGGGCAGCCCCTGGGGGGAATGCGCGGAGGAAGCACCGGGGCCCAAGGGACGAGCAGCCCGGCATCGACCGGCACCTCGTCGGACGGAGGTAACGTTGCCACGGCGCGTGACCGAGGCGGATCCGCCGCCGACTCCGGATCGAGCTCGGACGGGAGGGCGTCAGAGGCAGGCGAGAACGCGCCGGGCCCGACGTCGGTCGGGGGATCGGAAGCAGGGACTCCCGACGCGCATGCCGAAGCGGGGGTGCCGCTGGCCGCGATCCCGCTCTCGACGCCAGACGGGACCTATTACACCGCCCAAGTGACCGTCGGCGACCAGACCTTCGCGATGGATATCGACACCGGTTCCGCCACGTCTGCCGTCGCCGGCCAGGGCTGCACAAGCTGCGCGGCGGCGGGGGTTTCTCCCACATACCAGCCATCGGCTACGGCGACCGATCTGCAAAAGATGGCATCCACCGTCTACGGCGACGGCAGCGCGCTCAATGGGGAAGTCTTCCAGGATACGGTGGCGCTGGGGCACGGCATGCCAACCGTGCAGCTTGAGCTCCTGTCTATCCAGGCAGAACGCCAATTCTTCCGATCAGTACAATTCCAGGGGATCCTGGGGCTCGGATCGACGCTGCTCGAACTGAGAGGGACGGACACCTACTTTGCTCTGGAGACGGCGGTTGGAGTATCGCCCGTGCTCGCGTTCGAGCTTTGCGCGAAGAACGGGACGATGTGGCTGGGCGGCTTCGACGCGACGGCCGCAGGAGCGCCTGTGCAGTACACGCCGCTCCTCCCGATCAGCAGAACCAACGCCTTTTACGCCATCAACGTGGACGATGTCCTGATGGGGGGAACGAGCCTTGGGCTCCACACGGCCGACTTCGAGAGCCCGATCTTGGATACGGGAACGAGCCTCTTCTACGTGCCCGCCAAAGTCTTCAATGCGATTCTTTCGGCGATCAACGGGTCGAGCGGGTTCACCTCGCTGTTTGGGCGGACGGCCCTGAGAGCGAATGGGTGCGTGCGGGCCAATGGGGCCACTGCGGCTGACGTGGACGCCGCGCTTCCCGCGATGGCGGTGAAGGTACCGAGCACCAATCCGGGGGCACCCGACTTCGCCCTTACGGTCAATCCCACGCAGTCCTATCTCATGGATACAGGCCAAGGTCAGTTTTGTCTGGCGATGGGCGAGGGCGGGGCGACCGAGGGAGCGATTCTGGGTGACGCGTTCTTGTCGTCGTTCGTCACGGTCATCGACCGACAGAACGGCCAAGTGGGCTTCGCGCCCGATCTGGGATGCGGCTCCGCTCTCAGGCGACGGGCGGTGGACCTGATGACGTGGAATCCACGAGCTCCGCGGCATCGCATTCGTCCCTAAGGCATCGGTGACGAGGAGCGAATCTTCCGGCACGTTCGCCTCCAGACGACGAACCGCCGCCCCCTTGCAGCCGTGCGGGAATCCCGCTTCAACGCTGACGGCGCGGCCGTCTACTATACGCGTCGAAGGAGCGCCAATGGGCCCTGCACCGACCGCCGGTTCCGAGTCGCCGAACCTCAACACCAAGAAGGCAACGACGAAATCTCGTCTTGACGCCTCGGTCTTCGCTCTTTCCCTCGCGCTCTCGAGCTGCCACCGCTCTGAGCCGTCGCCGGGAGACTCCGCGACGAGTTCTCGCGAAGCAGGCTCCGCTCACGGGGACTCTGACGCCGGAGCGCCGAGCGCCGGCCCTTGTTTGGCGCCTGCCGTCGTAGCGCCTTTCGCGCATTACAGCGACGACATGATTCGAGGCCTCGCGACGGACGGCGAGAGCGTTTATTTTCGTACGATTCGAGAGACGTTCCGCGTGCCCCTGGCAGGTGGAACCCCGGGCGTCATAGGAAAGAACCCCCCTGGAGGGAACGGCCCGATGTGGGTTATCGGGGAGGATCTCGTCGCTCAACCGACCGGCTCGCCCGCCTTCGTCGCGATGCCCAAGAGCGGCGGCGCGTGGAAGACGTTCGCCGACGCAACGTCGGACAAGTCCGGTGGGGGCGATACCCTTCCCACGATCTTCAACAACATCCACCGCGGGCGCATCGAGGCCGCTCAGCAAGCGACGTTCGACGGCAAGAGTTTTTATTTCGTCGAGAAGGACATCGCGGGCGCGACCATCAGCGGAGGAGGCAAGACCACGTGGTCCGTACGCCGCTTGGGCCCCTCCGATGCAAAGGCAGAGACTCTCTACACGTCCGAGCGAGAGCTTCAACACCTCGTGAAGGCGGGGGAGACCCTCTTCTTTCAGCGAAACGAGACTTCCCAAAAGCCGCTCGCTCCCGGGGCCAAAAAGCCGCCCTTCGAAGAAACGACTTGGTCGCTCGTCTCGCTTTCAACGGGCGGCGGAAACCCTTCGCTGCGGGTCGCGTCCGTCGACAAGGCCGCCCTAGCGACCGACGGAGTCACCGTCTATTACACGGCCCATCCGGGCGGTGACGCCGCGGGCCATTTCCCCAAGACGTCCCTCTACGGTCTGCCGGCCGTCGCGACGCGGTCCGCGCAGATCGTCGACGATTGGACCCTCGAGCCGGAGTTCGGCGCTCCCTACGGAGCGGACGGCTTCGTCCTTCACGTTCACGCGTTCAAAGACGTCTCTCCCACGGGCATCCCGAGCAACCTGACCACTCTTCTCTATTTGGGAAAGCGCAGCGCGGGGGGGCAAGGCCGGAGGGTATGCGTCGCCCAGAGCTCGAACGCGCATGCCTTTGCCGTCTCAGGGAGCGTTCTTCTCTTCGCGTCGCAATTGAATGACGGCAGCGGCGCTCAGGGGATCGTCAAGTACGCTCTTCCCTAAAGTCGAGGCGCGGTGTGGAGTCGCTCTGGTGTGACGGGTCGAACCGAGATCACAGGGCGAGACCCAAGGAGGTAGAAGAGGCGCATGGAACCGGCACTCAACAAAGCGGCGATGCGAATTCTCGAGCACCCGGCGGCCGAGGCGCTCGATTGCAGGTCGCGTTCCGCTCGCGCTGAACTCGAACTCGGGGATCCTGGACGTGCTCATGGCCTCCGCTCATGAACCATGGGACGACTGGCGAGCGAGAGCCGAGGGAGAAACGGTAAGGCGAGATGCAGGTCGTTCGGGAAATCGTTCGTGATGCCGTCGCGATCGCGCGCTGGTTCAACGAGGGCAATGTCGGCGTCCGCGAGCTCGCGACGACCCTCTCCCACGATGGATCGCAGGTCCTCCTTCTGTCACGCCTACGTCAAGCCGGACGGCGCTGGCACATTCCCCTGGCCGGGGGCCTCATTCGCCGCGCGCAAACGGCGCTCTTCGGGATCGAGATTGGCGGCGACGTGGAGCTGGGAGAAGGGGTCGTCTTCTTGCACACCGTGGGCGTTGTGATTGGCGGCGACGCGCGCATCGGTGACCGGGTAGTCTTCCTCGGCGGAAACACCGTCGGAACCATCGACTGGAAGGGCTACCCGCGCATCGGAAACGACGTGGTCATCGGGGCGGGCGCGAGGATTCTGGGCCCCATCACGATCGGCGACGGCGCGGCGATCGGCGCGAACGCGGTCGTCGTTTCGAACGTACCGGCCGGAGCTACCGCTGTCGGCGTTCCGGCGGTGGTCCGCTCGCGCGCCAGCGTGCCAGCGTGAGCCGACCTAAAATGCGCGGACGCGCGAGCGAAACAAGCGCCCGCCCTTGCGCACCGTGTTGCTGAGCGGTAAAAGCGCACGATACGAATGGTCTCGTTTGCGCGCCGGCTCGGGGTAGGTCTGGCAGGCTTCGCGGTGCTCGGCGTCGTTGCCGCTTGCTCGGGGTCCGGCCAATACGTCTGGTTCGACCAGCTTCCACAGGACAAGCTGATGTCGGCCAACGAGTACCTCATCGACGTCGGTGACGTGCTCAATATCCACGTGCTCGGTCACGAAGAAATGGCGACGCACCAGCGTGTGCGCCCCGACGGCCGGGTGGCGCTCCTTCTCATCGGCGAGGTCTTTGCCGCCGGAAAGCGCCCCGGAGCGCTGCGCGCCGAGCTCGAAGGCCGGCTCAAAGACTTCATCGTGTCGCCGAGTGTCGTGGTCAACATCGACGAATCGCAGCCGCCGACTGTGCTGGTGCTGGGCGAAGTCGCGCGACCAGGAGGGTACGCCCTCGCGCAGGATCTGCGAATTGCCCATGCCTTGGCCCTCGGCGGCGGCCTCACCGAATACGCGTCCCGAAGCAGCATCTTCGTGGTGCGCGATCGACCGGCGCCGATGCGGATCCGATTCACGTACGAGGCCGTCACCCGCAACCTCGGACGCGCGGGCGAGTTCCAGCTGCGCGGCGGCGACGTCGTCGAGGTCGAGTAGCGGGCAGCTCGCGCATCCATGATAGCCACTGCTGTCCTGGCCGCCGAGTACGCGGGCACGCTCGAGCTGCTCGACACAACGACGGTCCGAGCGCGAGCGACTCAACAGCTCTCCTCCGACCAGCAGCCGCAGGCGCAACCAGTCCAGGGTGGTCTCGACCTTTCCACCATTCCCTCGGCGACCGCCACCCTGAGCGATCGACGCTCCGCCTACGCGCTCAGCTACTCGGCGTCGTTCACGCTCCCGGACCTCATCACGTTCCTCCCGGACCTCGGAGCGAGCCTCGATCTAGAAATCTTCCAATTCGGCAGCGTCGTTGCGGCATGGCACGATCGCTGGACCACCTTCACCCTGACCGAAGCAGCCTCGTACGGGCAGATCAACTCGGCATACATCGCCACCCTTCCCGCGCCCCCAGGGCAGCCGCCACCCACCCCGACAACCGCCCCGGCCCCATCGACCCTCACCCTGGGTAGCTCGTTCACCGACGCAACGCTGGGCCAACGCCTCGGTCGCCGTAGCCTCTTGTCGCTCTCGGCCACCTACATCGTAGACGGGGGCGCCGATACCAATTCGCGCCTTTACCTTCCAGAGGAGTACGGTCCGCGCGTCAGCGCGTCCCTCGCGTACGACCTCTCCCGGCGCGACACTCTGACCACGCAGGCCATCGCGCAGGAGATCAGCACCACCGGTGGGTGTCCGCCGCCTTCTGCGCCGGCGCCAGCGGTCGCGCCGACCTCGCCTCGGCAGCCGACTCCGCCTTTGCCGCCGACCACATTGGGAATCTGTCACGAGCGGGTCGAAGACGTTCAAGTGGACGAAACGCTTCGGCGGCGACTGTGGCCCACGACGACTCTCTCTCTCGGCGGCGGAATGGCCCTCTATGACGTCGACGCACCCGGCGTGGTCGATACGGTCCTCTATCCGGTGGTTCTCGCGGCGCTTTCGTATGCCTATGGCGCTCGCGGTACGAGCGATTTCGTCGTATCCGCCGAGCTCGGTCCGGTGGTCGACGTTCGAACGGGCATCGCGAGCGAGCGCATCGAGGCACGCGCGGAAGTGACCGATCGGACCTCGTCCGCCGTGACGCTGCGTACGAGTGTCAACGGCCTACGCAGCGTGGGGGGCAACGACCCGTACCCCGTTTCCTATCTTTTCACGGGATCGGCCGACGCGATCTTCCACCTGAATCGTCAGGTCGACTTCACGGTCGGCGCCGAGGCGCTTTTGCAAGACCAGAAAGTCTATGGCACCCTTTGGTCCGCCTTCGCGTACGCTGCCCTGACGCTTCGCGGTCCACCGACGCGGTTCTAGCGTTGCCGTCGCAGCCGCCGTCGTTATCACACCGGGCCCCCCCCATGGACGAACAGAATCTCAATGCGAGCTTAGACCGGGCCGCCGCCGAGCAAGACGACGAGGAGGGGCTAGACCTCGAGAAGGTCAAGGAGCTGGCCGGCTTCGTGGTGCGTGCGGGCCGAAGGCACCGAACGCTCGCCGTGATGACGTTTCTCATCGTCGCCGGTCTGGGGCTCACGGCCGCGGCGACGATGCCGAAGACGTATAGCGCTCAGGTCAAAATCCTCGCGCAAGCGTCTTCGGGGATGCGCACCCTCAGCGGCTCGAATCAAGACATGAATCGAGTCGACGAACCCACGAAGAACGTGGCGAGCATGATCATGCGCCACGACAATCTGGTAGCGCTCGTCAAGCAAGCAGACCTCGCCGACCGCTTCGACGAGGCGCGCGCGCCGGCCTTGCGCTTGAAAGATTGGGTTGTCACATGGCTGTTCGGCCCGCCGTCCGACGACGACAAGCTGCGCATATTGGTCGCAACCCTCGAGAGGAAGGTCGACATTTTCGCCGACGAGACCACCCTCGTCATCACCGTCGACTGGCCAAACCCCCAGATGGCGTTCGACATTGCGACGCTCCTGCAGAAGAACTTCTTGGAGGCGCGCTACGACAGCGACCTCGCGGTGATCAACGACAGCATCGCCGTGCTTCAAGAACACGCGAAAGCCGGGGACGAGAAGGTCCAGGCCGCGCTCGTGGAATACCAGAAGGCCGCCGCCGCCGCGCCTCCCCCTCCGCAGCTCTCGGCGGCCGCGCCGGCGTGGCGGGGATACGTCGCGTCTGCCCCGAGGCCGAACGGTGCATCGAGCGCCGGCACGCCCGCGGCGGATCCCGGCGTGTCGCTGGCGCTCGAGGAAGTGCGCCTCAAGATCCGAGCGCTCGAGCAAGAGCGGCAGGTGCTGCTGGACTCGCTCAAGCAGCAGCTCGCTCAGGCGCAGCTCACGATGATGCCGAAGCATCCGACGGTCATCGCGCTGCAGCAGAAGGTCGACGCCATGGGGCAGCCTTCTCCCGAGCTGCTTCGGCTGAGAGACGAAGAGCGGTCCCTCTCCGCGCAGGTCGCCGCCGTTGCGCCGAGCGCGTCGGTCGCCGCTCCGCCGCCGCCACCTGCGCCCCCGGTGTTCGGGCAGCACGCCACGGCGGAAACGTCCCCGTCTCCTGCGCTCCCCAATGCCCTCCAAGTCCGCCCCGGGGTCGAAGATGGACCGACGCGCCTTGCCCAGTCCAGGCTCCAGTCGGCCATCGAAGCGTACGAATCGTCCGTGGCGCGCATCGACGCCGCGAACGTCGAGCTCGATATCATGCGAAGAGCCTACAAATATCGCTACACGATTCTTTCGCCCGCCGAGCTGCCCAGCAAGCCCAAGAAGCCGATCGCGCAGATTGTGGGGTTCGCTTCCGTGGTCGGCGCGGGTGTGTTGGCCTTCCTGCTCGCGGCACTCTCCGACGTCTTGGGCGGGCGGGTCCTCGAGCCCTGGCAGGTGCGGCGGCGGCTCAAGCTCGAGGTATTGGGCGAGATCGATCGTTCCGTTTGAGATGGCGGACGACCTCGGACCCGATCTCGGACCTGGGGTGGCGGAAAAGAAGGCGTCCCCGACTTGCCTCCGCCGCGCGCCCAAAAAACGGGTAGTCTTTCGCCGTGCCCGCCGCATCGGGAAGCGATCAAGACTGATGGGTTCCCCGTGAAATCCGATCCATCCTCCTCCCTTGCAGTCCTTGCGCCCGGCGCCCTCGCGCCGAGCGCCTGGGACGACGTGCGTCTGCAGCGACTGTGGCTCGCGGCCGAGCGTCGGGGGTGGCGTTCGCTCGCCGTCGTCAGCGCCAGCGACTCGACCGACACGTTGCCGATCGCGGCGCTCTTCGCCCAGCTGTCGTGGCGCTATCGCGGACAGCCTTCGGTCGTGTGCGACCTGCGCGACCTCAGCATGAGGCTCGTCGACTATCATATCCGCGAAGTGCGCGAGCAAGCGGACACTGGAGCGCGCGTCGTCATCGCCTTGCGATCGATATTCGAGAACCCAACCTCCGCGCCCGTCGCGCGCGAAGCCGATGCGGTCGTCCTTTGCGTCAACCTGGGCAAGACCACGTTTCGGGCGGCCGAGCAAACGATCAAGGAGATCGGTCGCGAGCGAATTCTCGGCTCGATCCTCCTCGGGGCGAACCGCGCGAACGGAGCTCCGCCGAAGGACCCGCGATAAAGAACGCCTCGACGTGATGAAGCTCTTCGTCGCCGTTTCGAGCGTTTGCGTCGCGACACTTTCCGCAAACTGTGCCGGTCACTCGGGGTCCGGCGCGAGAGCATCCGGACTCTCGGCCGTTGCCGTCGACGAGGCCGCGCCAGAGGTCGCAGAGCCCATTTACGAGGGGGGCTTGGCGGCCGGCTGGCACAGCTCCGGCCACGCGCCGTACGAGGCGACGAAGAACCAACCGGCGAGGGTCCGGTTCGACAACGACGGCGACTGGATCCTGTCCAAGCCCGCGCTTTCCGGCGACTACGGCGGCGTAGCGTTTCGAGTGAAGGCTCCGATCGGAGAAGGGGAGTTTCTCGAGGTTCGACTGGACCCGCGAAGCGGTTCCCCCCTCGGCGCCGTCAAAGTCTCGCCCGATCACCGAACGGACCTGGGCGACGGCTGGGCGCTGGTCGTCATCCCGATGAACGAGCTGAACCCGGACAGGATTCCGTTCGAGCGTGTCGTGTTTCATTCGTTCCGGCCATTCGGCACGGACTGGGTGCTGCTCGACAAGATCGGTCTCATCAAAGGCGGATCGCGAGCGCGCGTCGCGTTTCCCTCAGCGCCCGGCAACTCGGCGCCCATGCGGATCGCGTGCGAGGCGAAGGCCACGCGCATAAGCCGCGCCATTTACGGCATCGCAGGTGTCGACGCGACCCAGATCGCCGCGGACTTCGGCGCAGTCATTCACCGGTGGGGCGGCAACGGCATGAGCCGATACAACTGGGAGCTCCACGTCGCAAACAGAGCCAGCGACTGGTTCTTCGAGAACGACGAGGCCGACGACTACGCGCGGTTTTTGGCGAACAACGTCGCGCACGGAAAGGAGACCGCGCTGACGGTTCCGATTCTGGGGTGGGTGGCGAAAGACTCGACGTCCTATTCGTTTCCCGTCTCGGTCTACGGGCCGCAAGGCAAGACGGATCCCTCTCGCCCGGACGCCGGGGACGGCACGAAGCGAGCGCCGTCGGGCGCGAAGATCCCTCCCGGACCTCCGGGTCGCACCAGCGTTCCCGCGCCGCCGGAGTGGTTGAAGCGGTGGGTGGCCGCCATTCGCGCGAACGACGCGAAGATCGGCAAGCGGAGCGTGGACCAGTACATTCTCGACAACGAGCCGATGATTTGGAACACGACGCACCGCGACGTGCGGCCGGACCCGCTCGGCTACGACGAGCTTCTCGACCGGACTATCCAGTATGGCACCGCCGTTCGAGAGGCCGACCCCGAAGCGATCATCGCCGGACCTGCCGAGTGGGGATGGCCGAATTATTTCTTTTCAGCGAAGGACGCGGCCGCCGGCTTCGACCGCAAGCCCGATCGCCGCGCGCACGGCGACGTGCCACTCGTGGAATGGTATCTCGGCAAGTTACACGAACACGAGCAAAAGACCGGTGTACGTGTTCTCGACGTGCTCGACCTCCACTATTACCCGCAGGCGAACAAAGTCTACAGCGACGAGTCGGATCCGATCACGGCGGCGCTGCGCCTGCGTTCGACGCGGAGCCTTTGGGATCCTACCTACGTCGACGAGTCGTGGATCAACGAGCCCATTCGCCTTTTGCCGAGGATGCAGGAGTGGGTCGACAAGAACTATCCCGGGCGTGGAATCTCGATCGGCGAGTGGAACTTCGGCGGCGAGGCGCACATCACTGGTGCCCTGGCGACGGCCGAGGCGCTCGGGCGATTCGCCCAGTTCGGTGTGACGTCGGCCTTCTATTGGACCCTTCCCCCTCCGGGATCACCGAGCATTCAAGGGTTTCTCGCATACCGCAACTTCGACGGAAAGGGCGGGCACTTCCTCGACTGGTACCTGCGTACGACGTCTTCCGAAGGCGCATCCCTGTTTGCCTCGCGTGACGAAGAAGGCAAGGAGCTCGTCGCGGTCGCGATCAACATGTCGCCCGATACGGCCTTGATAGCCGACTTCGACGTCGGGGCATGTGGCCCGGTCTTGTCGCGGCAGGCCTACGTGTACACGCGCGGCGCGCCGGGGTTCGCCGCCAAAGAGGCCGTGCGGAGCCCTGCAACGGCATTCGACGAACCGCTGCCGCCGTGGTCCATCACGGTCCTGCGAATGGACTTCGCGCAGCCGATGGCCGGCAATCTCGAGCGGTAGACGACGAAGAGCTGCGCGATCTGGGGCGAGCGCGGACCCGAGGGCGCTTGCCAGCGCGCTCTACGCGATCGCACGGCGCGGGAGACACGCCAAACCTGGCCGCACGCTCAGTCGAATCGCCGCTTGGGAAGAATGCCGGCCAGGTTGTGCACGACCTCCCGGTGCTCTTGTGCCCAGGTGTAGAGCTTCGCCGCCGATCGTGAGTACAAGTTGGCGCGCACCGACAGAGCTTGCGTGAACGCGGGCGTCTCCGGTCCCCACCGCGCCTTCGCCACGTCCATGCCCATCGAGAGGTGGACCCGGGGGAGCCCCTGATCGATCGCGTAGTTGATGGCTTCGGCGACCGTCGTCGTCATGACGCTGTACTTGCCCCATGCCGGATCGAACCCCGAGTAATAAAGGTAGAGACAGTCCGGCAACATGAAGCCGATACGACAGGCCACGACGGCATCGCCGATGTGGAGAGTAAATACGCGAGGCACGCCCCGCTTCGAGAGACGAGCGCACACGGTGCGGAGAAAAGTCTGCGCCCGCTCGCCCTCGAATCGATTCCGGTGGGCGATTCCGTCCGTTTGATCGGCGCGCATCGCGTGCAACGCGAAGAATCGGTCGAGGCCCTTCTGCACGTCTTCGGCCGTCTCTGCGACGACCAGTCGAGGCGTCAGACCGTCGCGCTTGAGGGAGTTGTAGCAGCGGCGCAGCGACTCCTTGATGTTGCGCTTCAGGCCGGTCTTGAACTCCGCCCAGGTGGGAGGCAGGTGGAGCACGTTGCCCGTCTCGGTGTGCCCCCAGCGAAGCGGCATCACCGCTTGCAGCGTCGTCGCGAACGCGGACTTGGGGTCCAGCCCCTCCCACATGATCCAGTCCCACGTATCTTCGGCGAACAGATGCGCGGCAAGCGCCCGAGCGACTTCGGCTTCGCTATTGGGGTCGACGAGCGCCACCCGCTGCTCGGTGATGTACTCGTCCGCGCCCAGGAAGCTCAGAGCTCGCACGCGGAGCGGTCCGAACGAAGGACGCTCGGTAAGCATGAGAGGGATGACCCCCGCGAGCTCCCCGGACCCGTGCCGCACGACTTTGATGTGCAGCGAGTCGCGTATCAGGCGATGATCCTGGCGAAACGTCTCCCACCAGGTCGCGAGCCATTCGGGAAGGGCGAAGGGCAGCGCAAGTCTCGCCCGCTCGTGCAGTTGCGTCCACTCTCCAGCGAGGGCTGCGAGCTCTTCGGGTGTGCGGACTGTCGAAACGAGAAGGCGCTCTCTCGGCACGGCTTCTCGGGGTTCGAGCATCTCGGTAGGATATCTCAAAAATTCCTCGATTTCCGGCGACCTTTGGAGGCAAATCGAACGAGCCCCGTCTTCTCTCGGGCCCCCCCCCGCGCGGGTGTTGGCGGACCGATTACGGTCTTCTCGCGGCTTTGTGCCACAGGCCTCGGCCGACGATCAGAACGAACTTGGGGTCCCGCACCAAGTAGCGGCGCCAGAGGCGCCTCGGCTCGCGGGTCAGGCGAAAGAGCCACTCGAACCCCCAGTCGGACATCCATGGCGGTGCGCGCGGTATCGTGCCGGCCACGAAGTCGAGTGACGCGCCGACGCCGAACAGGACCGCCGGGCGAAGGTGGTCTCGTACGAGATCGATCCAGATCTCCTGCTTGGGCGCTCCGAGCGCGACCAGCACCAGGTGCGGGCTGACTGCCCGGATGCGTTCGAGCAGCGCGCTTTGCGAGGTCGCCGGTTCGTCGATATCGATTCGGGGGGCGTCGACGCCGACGACCTGGAGTCGCGGAAGGGCTTCTCGCAGCTTGTCGCGCGCCAGAGCCGCAACACCCGGAGCGCCGCCGAGAAAGTAAACGCGCCACCCGCGCTCCGCAGCACGCGCCAGAACCCGTGGAACCATATCCGAGCCGGACACCTTCTCCGGGACCGCGTGTCCCAACAAGCGCGACGCCCAGACCAGCGGCATTCCATCCGCGAGCGACAGACTCACGCGAGCGTAGGCGGCTCGCATGCGCGCGTCGCCGTCGGCGAGCACCACGTGGTCGACGTTTGGCGTGAACACGGCGCCGCCTTCGCCCCCTCGCACCAGCGCCTCGACCGCGTCGATGGCTTCGTCGCGGGTGACCGAGTCGACCCTCAACGTGCCGATGGTGAGCGCGCTCGTGGGGTTCACGAGGCGGCTTCACTCGGCAATAGGGCCGTAGCGCACGTCATGAGCCGTCGTCGGACGGCGAGCGAGCGCTCGCGCGCGTTCGGACGGAGACGGTCGGCGTTGGCGCTTCGACCAGCGAGTCCGGGGGAATGCTGGTGCGCACGAAGCAGTTAGCAGTGATCTTGGACCGTGCACCCACCCGAATGGGACCGACCAGCATCGTTCCCGGGCCGATATGTACATCGCGCTCGACCACCGGTGCCCCCGTCGCGCGGCTCTCGGCGTCGATGCCCAACCCCAAGGTGACGTTTTGAAAGAGGATCGCGCCGCGCTCGACTCGGGCAGCACGACTGATCGCCAAGCCCATTCCGTGAACGATTACGATTCCCGGCTCGAGATCCGCCTCCCAGTGAATGTCCGCGCCGTAAAGGTGACGGATCAGGCGCGACGCGACTTGCGGCGCGAGGGGAACGCCGGTTTCCGCGCAGAAGTGCATGAATCGGCATGCGACGAGCATCTGGAATCCCACCCGGGTCACCAGGTCGCGCGCGACCGCCACGGGACGGTGCCTCCCGTCTACCTCGTACTTGGAATCGTAGTGATGCAGCATGGCGTGGTCGGCGCGCACCGCCCGCCCCATGGCACGCCAGGACTCGCGAACCTTTCGGAGGCCGTGGCCTGTGGCGATCAAGGCTTCTTCGCCTCCCGCGCCGTGCGGACCCACTCTCGTTCGCCCGACGGCGAAGCGCGAAGGGCGAGCGCGACCTTCCAGACCATGTAGACGGGAGCCCATAGCAAATCGAGAGCGACACGAGGACCGACCCGGGCCAGCCAGGCGCCCCGCCCCACGTACACCGCGAAGAACAAGGCGCAGACGCACCAGGGTGCGAGCGACCAGAAGGCGCCACGACCGAGCGCAACCCGAGCGGCCGACGCAACGACACCGGCGATCGTCGCGAAGCCCACGTAGCTGAGTGGCGGAACGAGCAAGTCCGCCGCCAGATCGAGGATTACGAGGCTCCTTCGGCGGAGGCCGACCGCGAGCAAGCGACCCGCGTGGCGTCGCGCGAGCAACCATCGCCCGCCTTCCCAGCGCCTGCGCTGGCTGCGGGCCGCGCTGCTCCCGCTCACCATCTCGCCCAGGACTCGCGCTTCGCCAACGTAATGGACGCGGTGACCGGACAGGCCGAGCTTGATTCCGTATTCGACGTCCTCGACGATCGAGAACGCGTCGTGCGGAACCGCGCGAAGCAGCGGCGTCGCGAAGAGCATCCCGTTGCCACGCAGACCGGCCGAGACTCCCAGCCGCTCGCGGGCACGGGAGCGCACGTCATGAAACAGAGTGAGCGCGATGTGCATGAGGCGTGTTCGCCAGGAGGCCGCGCGATTGGCCACGCCGTATTCGGCCTGCCCTGCAGAAGCCCCGGCCTCGAGGCGAGCGTCAAACGCTTTCAACAGATTCGGCGACACTTTCGTGTCGGCGTCGATGACGACGATCGCATCCGAGACGTTCTCCGCGAGGATACGTTCGAACGCGTGCTCGAGCGCGTATCCCTTGCCACGACGCGAGGGGTCATGGCGCTCGATCACCAGTGCGCCCGCTTGCTCCGCGCGCTTTGCGGTCGAGTCCCGGCAGTTGTCCGCGACGACGATGACGCGGTAAAGCTCGCGGGGATAGTCGAGCGCCAGCACACTCTCTACGGTCCCGGCAATGCCCGCCTCTTCGTCGTGTGCGGGCACGACGACGTCGAATCGACTCTTGGGGGGGCTCGGGTACGGCGGCACCGGGTTCGCGCGCGACAGCAGCGCGAGCATCGCGAGATATCCCGTCCAAGCGAGAACGGGGAGCGACAGGGCCGCAATCGCGAGGTCTACGAACATCCCGTCCGGCGCTCCTCAGCTCGCGACGATCTTCCTGAAATAGGCGATAGTCTCCTTGAGTCCGTCTTCGAGCGCCACGGTGGGCCGCCAATCGAGCTTGGCCTTCGCAAGGGTGATGTCGGGCTTGCGCTGCCTCGGGTCGTCCTGTGGCAGCGGCTTGTGAACGAGGCGCGACCGCGAATCGGTCAGCCGAAGCACCTTTTCGGCGAGCTCGAGCATCGTGAACTCGCCGGGATTGCCGATATTGACCGGGCCATGAAAGCCTTTCTCCGAGTCCATCATGCGCAGCATCCCGTCGATCAAATCATCGACGTAGCAAAACGACCTCGTCTGCGAGCCATCGCCGTAGATGGTCACATCCTCGCCGCGGAGGGCCTGCACGATGAAATTGCTGACCACGCGCCCGTCGTTGGGATGCATGCGCGGTCCATAGGTGTTGAAGATGCGGATGACTTTGATGTCCAAAGCGTGCTGTCTCTGATAATCGAAAAACAGCGTTTCGGCGCAGCGCTTGCCTTCGTCATAGCAGCTCCGTGACCCGATGCAGTTGACACGCCCCCAATAGCTCTCGGTCTGAGGATGGACCTCGGGGTCCCCATACACCTCCGACGTCGACGCCTGAAGGATGCGAGCCCGCACGCGCTTTGCCAGGCCCAGCATGTTGATGGCGCCGTGCACGCTCGTCTTCGTGGTCTGCACGGGATCGAACTGGTAGTGAACGGGCGAAGCCGGGCACGCCAAGTTGAAGATTTTCTCCACCTCGACGTAGAGCGGGAACGTGACATCATGTCGCATCAACTCGAAGCGCGGCTCTCGCAGCAGATGCTCTACGTTTCGCTTCGCGCCCGTAAAGAAGTTGTCGACGCAGAGAACGTCGTCTCCGCGCGCGATCAACCGATCGCACAAGTGCGACCCCAAGAAACCCGCACCTCCGGTCACGAGAGTCTTCGGCTCCATGCACCTCTCCCAATCGTCGGCCAGTATATGCCCTCCCGCATGGCGGAGGAAGCCACAACGGGCACTCGGACCGCGCTTTCCCGCAGCCACGTCTCGTCCTCGCGACTGGACAGCAAGCACAAGGCGGACGCGGGAGGGGCGCGGCTCCCTGAGCCAACCGCTCGGGGGCGCGGCTTTCCGTGAAGCGCCGACAATGGATGCTAGTCGCCATCGCGTCGCTTTATCCGGCGCTCCTTCTCGGTGTGACGGTCTTACTCCGGTGGGTGGGTGAGCAGTGGTGGGTGACCGGTGTCGGCCTTTATCTTCCGCGGGTCGTCTTGGCGGCGCCGCTCCCGGTCATCGTGATCGCGCTCCTGGCGACAGGGTTGCGCCGCTTCCTCTGGACGCAGGTCGCCGCCCTTCTCTTGCTCGTTTTCCCGCTGATGGGCTTCGTATTGCCATGGCCGGCCCTGCGCTCTCCGGGCGAACCCGTTCTTCGCGTGCTCAGCTACAACATCAACTCGGGGAACGGCGGGGTCGATGCGATCGTCGAAGAAATCGACCGTCTGTCTCCGGATATCGTGTTTCTCCAGGAGGTCGGCGACTTGGAGCCCCTGGACACGCTGCTTCGCGCTCGCTTCCCGACAGTCGACGAAGCCAACCAGTTCGTCCTCGCCTCCAAGTATCCGGTTCTGTCCATCAGCGATCCGGAAAAGCTCGATTACGAGGGTAGACACCGATCGCCGCGTTTCGTTCGACAGGTGCTGGAGACGCCGCTCGGGCGCATTGTCTTTTACAACGTTCACCCGCTGTCGCCGCGCGAAATATTCTATTCCCTGCGCGGGCACGGGCTTCGGCGAGAGCTCCTGTCGGGGCGGCTGCTGTCACCGGCCAGCTCGGCGGTCTTCCAAGGAAACAGCGGCCTCAGAACGCTGCAGGTGCAGTCCTTTTCGGCTGCCGCCGACGGCGAAACCGACCCGGTCGTGATCGCCGGTGACACCAACCTCCCCGGCTTGAGCTTCGTCTTGCACCGGTACCTGTCGCGTTACCAAGACGGCTTCACGAAGGCGGGCTGGGGACTCGGGTACACGTTTCCGACGGACCGATACCCGTGGATGCGGATCGACCGGATCCTCGCGAGCGATGAGCTGCGATTCGTGCGATTCGAAGTGGGCCGATCGCTCGCTTCCGACCACCATTGCGTCGTTGCCGACCTGCAGCGGCGCTAGCTTGGCCGAACGGTGTGCTCGTTGCTCAGCGTGGGTCACAGATGTGTGAGCCATCCGGTTGGGTCGTGGCACCAATGGGCGAGGGTTTGCAGACGATGGTGCTGCACACGGCGGACGAGCGAGGCCCGCTGCGGTGCTCCGGCTTGCGGACCAATACCTTCTGCCAGGCGTGCACCCATGCGATGGCTCGGGTCAGCGTCTTCGGCACCACGCGTCCCGGTAGCCCGGCGCGGTTCAGTGCGTGTGCGACAACCCAATCGTGGATCGGCACGCGCTCGCAGTCGGCGATCATCGCCCGTAGCTCCCAGGGCGGGGTCGCCCACGGGAAGCCGTCGCGGCGAACGACGTCTCCCAACCAGCGTTTGGCGTGAACGTCGCGCAGGCGCAGCGGGCTCGGTGTCGAGACGAAGACGTGTCCGCCCGGGCGCGCCACGCGCTTCATTTCTTCGATAAGCCTTCGGCGCCCCTCGGCCGTCGGGAGAAACTCGAGCACCGACACGCACACGACCAAGTCGAACACGTCGCTCGCGAATGGAAGCCCCGCGCCGGGGCGCCCGCTGACAAATGTGATCCGTCGAGGGTCGAGTCCGTTCCCTTTGGCGCGGACCTCCGCCGCGCGCAGGCTGAGAGCGTCCAGGTCGAACCCCACCACAGCCTCGGGCGCGATGACGGGCGAGAGCGCAATCGCCACAGTACTGCCGCCTGTCGAACAACCGACGTCCAGGACGCGGGCCGATCGCGGCGCGAACGCCTCGAGGATGGGGCACGTCGCTCTTCGGTGCGTCTCGATGCGCGACATCTCGCGCGCCACGAACGCGTCCGACGAAGCTGTGCGCCGGGCGAAGCCGACGTCGGCTCCCGCCGCATGAATGTCGCGCGCGCCGGCGCCCATCCGTACCAGGCGCCGAAACTCGGAAGCGTACGGTTCGGCCATCTCAGGCATACCGTCTCCGTCTTGCACCCCCCGTACCGATCGCGACGGGCGCTCCTCCTGAGCACGTGCCGCCAGAGCTTCGTGCGGTTCGCCTACGCCGGGCCGGCCTAGCCGAAGAGGTCGCGCAGCTTGCCCATGAAGGTCTTTTGCTGGGGCAAGAAGTCCTCGCCCAGTTCTCGCGCGAGCTCCTCGAGCAATTGCCGCTGCCGCGACGTCAGCTTCGTCGGAACCTCGATCGTGACCTCGACGCGCTGCTCGCCGCGACCGAGTCCGCCCTTGTGCGGGATTCCCTTTCCTTTGATGCGCAGCACAGCTCCCGGCTGCGTCCCGGCCGGGATGCGAAGCTTGCCTCGTCCGTCGAGCGTCGGCACGTCGACGTCTCCCCCCAGTGCCGCGTGGGTGAACGCGACCGGCACCGTGCACACGACGTCGTCGCCGACGCGACGGAAAAACGGATGCGGGCGAACGGCGATCGTGATCTCGAGATCGCCCGCCGTCTTGTCGGGTCTCGGTTTGTTCCCCGCGCCGCCAGCGAGCCTGGTCGCGCCATGCTCGATGCCCGCCGGGATCGTCACCCCCAGTGTGTCGGTCGCCGTGACCAATCCGCTGCCCCGGCATGCCGCGCACGCATGCCGAACGTTGCGCCCAGTTCCGCGGCAGTGGGAGCACGTTCGCTCGACTGCGATCGGAAAGATCCCTTGCTGAAACCGCACGCGGCCCCGCCCGCCGCACGCACCACATGCCTCCGGTACCGACCCCGCCGAGGAGCCCGAGCCGCGGCAGTCCGCGCACGCGACGATCCGCTCGTAGCGCAGCTGCTTCTCGCAGCCGAAGGCGGCCTCTTCGAAGGAGATCTCGAGCTCTTGCTTGATGTCTCCTTTGTCGCCTCGTCCGACGCCGAATACGCCGAGGAGGTCTCCGAGAATCCCGTCGATGGCGATGTCGCCGATGTCCACGAAGCCCCCGGGGAACGGGCCGTTCGCCGCGAACGGCGAGCCCGGCTCTTCCGCCCGGTGGCCCATGCGGTCGTACATCGTTCGGCGGTTCGGATCGGAAAGAACCTGATAGGCTAGATTGATTTCCTTGAATCGCTCGTGCGCCGTCGGATCTTCCTGGTTGCGGTCGGGATGGTACTGGGCCGCAAGCTTCTTGAACGCGCTCTTGATTTCCTCGGGGGTGGCGTCGCGTCGGACTCCGAGGACCTCGTAGTGGTCCCGCTGCGGCATAGGAGCGCCTCCAGTAGCATACCCAGGCTCGCTTCGCAGGCGGCGCGGGTCTGGGCAGCCAGGTGAGCTGGGGAATGCAATTGCCCTACGTGACTCGCAGAGGGACAGGAGGCTTCGCCGCGACGCTCGTCCTCCTCGTCCCGCTGGTCTCGCTGGTCGCCTGCAAGGGAGCGGCGTTCGATCCGCTGGATGCCGCGCCGAGTCCCCAGGCCAGCGCGGAGCCCGCACCGCTCGCGAACGTCCCAGCGACCGCGACGAACGTCCGGGCGGACGCCGGCCCACCGCCCGAGCCGCTTCGAAGCGATCGGCCGCTCGCGACAGACGTTCCACGCGAGACGACGCGCGATCTCGGGCCGAAAGAATCCACGCACGACGCGAGGGAGCTCTCCGGGTACGCCGTTCAGGCCGTGCTCCGCACCGGCGAGGGAGCACCTCCGCCGAAGGGCCTCGAGATCAACCTCTCTGCGATCGAGGCGGCCCGGCGCAAGACCGAGGAGCATATGGCCATCGACGCGTCGCAGACGCGCGCTCGCTTCGTCCTTACCGGGGGCTTCGTGCTGCCCCAGGGCGCGGAGCTCCGGGCCCGCAACGATCGGTACGGGCTCTTGGTGATGTGGCCCGGCGACAAGAGTTACCGCGTGGCAGAGCCCGGAGCCCTTCGGGCGCTGCTGGGCGAGCGTCGCCTGGACGTGGCCCCTCTTTCGCCGGCGAGCGTTTCCGCACGTGGGGAGGGTGTACGACGTCTCAACATTCGCACTCGTCGTGTCGAGATATCCACCCGAGCCGCCAAGGCCGTGCTCGAGCTCGCGTCATTCCGGGACGCGGGCGAGGGCGGCGTGCTCGTGTGCCGCATGCTCCTCGACCTCATGAACGCACCCCCTTCGACTGCGGCGTGTGCTGCGGACGACATGCCGCTCCACGCGGAGCTTCGCTGGACGACGCAGGGGGCGCTCACGTTCGACGTGACGTCCATCGCTCGGCGTGCCGACCTGGTCGCGCAAGACCTCGCCGCGCCTCCTCCTTCGGCGGCCTTCGAATCGAGCCCGCTGCCGGTGCCGCCCGGGGAAACGCTCGTGTCGAAAGCCGACCTTGCGGCGTTTCGAAGTGCGCCCGTCGACGTCGCGCCCCTCTCGGCTCCCGACGCCCAGCCTGGTACTCCGGAGGCAGGGCTTCTCGTCGTCAATTCGAGCGATCAGCTGCGTGTCGTCTGGATCGACGGCGTGGCCGTCGCCTGGGTGGCTCCGGGCGGACGGGAATTGCTGACGTCGCTCGTGCGCGGACGATACGCGCTGCAATGGCGCACCTTCCTCGGTGACGCCTGGGAGGCGCCCAGGATGCTTTCCGTGCCCGGATCGAGTGACATCGGCGGGCCTTGAGCCGCTAACTCCCCCAGCGTCCCGGCCGCGCAGCCGACTGGAGTCGCTCGTAGATCGCCGTCAGGTCGAGCGTGTCCACGGTCTCCCCTTCATTCTCGATCGTGTCGGGCCGGTCGGCCCCGACGTCGAACAAACCCGTGCGCACGATTTCGGCACCGACAACGCCCACCACCTCTCCGGCGCACTGGCAGACAATCATCTCGCCGACCTCCGATCCGACCGCCACCACCGGGACGATCGCCCCTTCGTGCATCGCGATGCCCAAGAGGTCCGGCGGCGCGCCGGGCACGGGCGTCACGCGCGGCTGTGGACCCACGCGCAGCGCAACGTCCGCTGGGACGAAGCGAAGTGCGCCATCGACGCGCAGAAGCAGGCCGGCGCGCTTCTCGGCGGCGCTCACGCGGCGCGCCGCCGCACGAGTCTCGCTTCGAGGACTTGAAATAGGATCTTGCAGGCGTCGAAGCTCGACATGTGACTCTGCTCGATGATCTCGCGAATCGTACGCTCGCCATCCACCATGTTTAGGAGGCGTTGCTCCGCCATGGCGAGCCGATCGACATCGATCGCGTCGACGGCCGCCGGGTCCTGCTGCAGCACGGATTCGAAGCTGCCGAGCCCGGTCTCGACCAGCCGCCATTCGTCCACGCGCCGAAACCCCTCCATCACGACCGACGCGACCGGGAGGGCGAGTCTGGCGCTCTCGGCGAGCGGCGGCGGCGGCTCGCGGCGGAACTCGAAGCGCCCGGCTGGCCACCGTAAGACGTCGTAGACGAGCTCGTTCGACTGACGCGCGAGCGCTTCGCGCAGCTGGTCGCCCGTGACGCGCCCGGCGTCGACGAGCAGGTCACCGAGCAACCTGCGTGCTGCCCGCTCGCTCGCCGCGTGCGGGGGCTGCGACTCGCGCAGAAGTCGGTCGATATCCGCGTCGGTGACCAGTCCGCGCTCGATGAAATAGCGGCCCAATCGGAACTCGCGGCCGGCGCCGCGCGCCTGCACGAGGTCGATCAGCCCTTCGCGCAGGCAGATGGTCACTTCCGTAGTGCCATCGGTCACGACCATCACTCCGGTCTTGCCTTCGACTTGTAGGAGTTGCAGCGCGGCGCCGATCGGGATGATGGATAAGTCGCCTGCGAGCGCGGCTTGCGGCACTCCTGTGGGGTCTGCCGGAGTGGGTTCCTCGAAGGCGTCGTAAATGACGTCTGGCGCGATCGCTCCCCGCCCGCGCCACTTGTCCGAGCGGCGCATGGCGTTCTCGATGACTGCTACGAGGGCCTGCGCGTCGAAGGGCTTGGCGATGGCGTCGATTGCCCCGGTCTGCTGGACGACGTGCGCGGCGATGCGATCCGGCTTCGCGCTCATCAAGACGACGGGCGTTCCGCGGAGTGTTTCACTCTGCCGGAGCACGCGGCAGAGCTGAAATCCGTTCATTTTCGGCATCATGAAGTCGACGAGCACGAGGTCGATCTTGAGCGCCCCGTCGCCGTCGTCCGCTCTTGCCGCTTCCGCCAGCGCGTTGATCGCAGTTTGGCCGTCGGCCGCCTGAACGGTCGCAAACCCATGCCGTTCGAGGACGCCACTCACCACCTTGCGGATGGTCGGGCTATCGTCGACGACGAGGACCCGGGTCGTCATGAGCGCGCAGGGGATGAGAGTAGCACTTCGCCGCCACTCGAGAGGCACAAGCCTGTAGCTTGGCCCTTGCCGTAGGACATCCTTCATCCGCGGTGGTGACGTGTGAAGCAGCGAATCGTGTGCCGCGATGCCGGCCCTCCCTGGGTTCCGGGAGTACGATCGCCGTACTCGACATGGGTACAGTGCGCGACGAGCGGTACTAGTCGAGCTGCCGCTCCTCGACCTCTTCGATCTGCGCGAGGGCCACCGCCAACGCATCCTTTGCTCGCTCGAGCGACTGCCGGTCCGCCTGCCACTTCGACTGCGCCTTGTCGGCGCGCGCCGACTGACCCACGAGCCGCTGGTTGACCTCGACGAGCTCTCGATGGGCGCTCACCAGGTCCGCTTCGTGCGACGCCATGCGCGATTCGCCAGCTGCCAGCTTGCTCTCCAAATCGTCCTTTATCTTGCGGAGCAGCGCCGCTTCTTCTCGCGCGGCCGAGAGGTCTTGGTCGAGCCTCGCGGCCCTCTCGTTGGTCTCCGTGACTTCGCGTGCGGCCCTTGCTTGCAGCTCCTGGAGCTCGGCGATCGCCGCTTGCTCGCGCCGCTGCGCATCGGCCCGCACTTGGGACAGCTCTACCTCCCACTGCTCGCGCGTCGTGACCAGCCGCGCGTCGTGCTCGCGCCCTGCCCGCTCCACGTCGGCTCGTCGGCGCTCCTCCACCTGGTCCAACGCGCGCGCGTGCTCCGCCCGTTCGTTGGCGAGCGTCTGGTCGATCTCGGCGCGCATCGCCGCGAAGGTCTCCTCGGCCGCCACGAGCTCGTCGGTGTGCCGCGCCCTGAGCTCGGTGAGCAGACGCTCCTTGGCTTCGTTGTCAGCGCGCAGCTTTTCGAGCCGCGTCCGGAAGTCGTCGCTCGCCTTCTTGGCGAGCTCTCTGTCGGCGGCGAGCGATTCGCCCCTCTCTTTGGTCTCGTTGAGCTCGCGCTCCAGCGAGATCAACCGGTCGTCAAGCTCGGAGTGCGTGCGCTCGGCGGCGAGCGAGTGGTCTTGCGCCTCGACGATCTGCCGGTCTTTCTTCGCAATCAGCTCTTTGAGAGAGAGGATCTCCTTGTCTTTCTTGTTGAGCGCCTCACGGAGGTCCAGAAACTCCCGGCTGGAGACGGCTGCCCCTCTGGTGTTCGCGATCTTCGCCTTCAGCTCTTCGATTTCGTGAATGCGCCGCTCGGCGGCATCCGCCGCGTCGAGGCGCAACCTCTCGATCTCGGATCGCGCTTCTTCGAACGCCTGATCCACCTCATCGAAGCGGTCTTTCACGCGGGCGAGCTCCTCGCGCACCCGCTCATACTCCGCCGGATCCACCCCGGTGGGGACCGCGCTCGGCCGCACGCTCGGCGGGCGCGCCGCGTGCGTCATCGGCGGCGCTGGATCCACGCTAGCTGAACCGTTGTGAGGTGCGCGGGCGGCGGGGGAGTCGAGCCCGGTCAGCCGCCCGAAAGCCGATTCCGCGAACGCGTCCACGTCCGCGTCGACCGACTCGATTCGACGGGAGCCCGCATCGGGCACGGCGAGCTCCCCGGAAAGATCCCCCTCGTCGTCGGCCACGTAGTCACCCCCGATTTCGATCTCGTCGTCGATGACGATGGCCCCGTCGGAGTCGTGCGCCACTGGCGCCAGCGGCACGAAATCTTGGATGTGCAGCAGGAGCTCGCCGAAGGCGATCGGCTTGTGCACGTAGTCCTCGGCGCGCGTGCGGAGCTTCTTGTGCTGTTCGAACGTCTCATCACTCGACTCGGTCGACATGATGATGAGCGGGACCTCCTTGAGGCTGGGGTCCTTCTTGAGCTTGTTGCAAACCGAGAACCCGTTCATCCTCGGGAGCTCGATCGCCAGCAGAATCAGGTCCGGCCTGTCGGATACGGCCTGCTGGAGGCCCAGATTGCCGTCGTCGACGACGGTGGTGGAGCATCCGAGCTTGCTGAACTCGCGCTGGAGCTCTCCGGCGAATTCCGGATCGCTCTCGAACACGAGGACTTTGGTGGCCATGGGCGTGCGTCCTGAGCGCAGGGGTGGGGCGGCAGAAACGCTCGCGAAATCGCCGCAATTCTCCGCAGATGAGAGCATAGGCCCGTGAAAGAAACAGTGTCAACGTGAGCGGAATTTCTCTCGCCGAACGGCGTCTCGGCGGCTGCGGAGCTACCCACCGGGGCGGATATCGGCGCACTCAGGCCTTCGGTCGTGACGCCTTCTCTGCGTGCCCGCTCGTCGTCAGGCGCCTCGCGAGCTCGGAGAGAACTCGCCGCAACGGGATCGCGCGCGCGCGAAGGCCAACGAGCACGTGGTAGAGGGTGTCGGCCGCCTCGCTGACGACCCGATTGTCGCTCTCGGCTTCGATGGCGTGCGCCAGCTCCCCGGCTTCTTCGGTTATTTTCGCGCCGATCGCCGCCGGCCCCTTTTCGTAAAGGCTCTTCGTGTAGCTTGCCCCTGCCGTGGACGCCTTTCGCGCCTCGAGAACTGCCTCCAGGGTGGCGAGCAGTGTCTGCGGACGCTCGCTGGCCTGCATCAGCTGCTCGCCCTCGAGCACCTGAAAGAAGCAGCTCGCCGCCCCGGTGTGGCACGAGTTGCCATGGGGCTCTCCGGAGTAGACGAGGCAATCGGAATCGCAGTCCACCAAGATGCGCTCGACCTTGACCTCGTTTCCGCTGGTTCGCCCCTTCTGCCACAGCTCGCGGCGTGATCGACTCCAGAACGTGGCGCGGCCGGTTTCGATCGTCATGCGAACGGCCTGGCTCGTCGCGAACGCGAACATGCGAATCTCCCCGGTCAGGTGATCCTGCACGATGACGGGCATCAGGCCGTGTTCGTCGAAGTGTAGCGGAAGGGCGGACATCGTGGGTCGACGGTACCACACGTGCTAGACACTCCCCCCTTGCGACAATCCGAGCTCGCCTTCGCTTCCCCTCGCAAGCTACCGAAAGCACGCGACCTGAAAGGGCGGGTGGCGGTGCTCGACGTCGCCTTCGCGTCCGAGGCCGCGAGCGGCGGATTCGAGAAGATCACGCTTCCGTTCATCGAGCAGCTCGGCTCACGACTCGCGGCGTGGGTCGACCACCACGACCATGTCATGCACGAGCGCTACCGTGGCGATCCACGGTTCGTCTTAGCGACGAAAGCGGAGCACGGCGCTTGTCCCGAGATGGTCACCCCCGAGATCGTCACCCGCGTCGGCCCCGTCGACACCATTGTTTGCCACACCGACTTCGATGGCCTTTGCAGCGCCGCAAAGTGGTTGCGCGGCGGGACCGAGCCCTATCCCGGCGCAGACAACGACGCGCGCGCCATCGACACACGCACAGGCGCACCCGGCCCGTTCGGTCACCGTTTGGACCGTGCCCTCCGCGCTCGCCCGCGCGACACCGCTCTCCTCGGGCTTGTGGTTCGCCACCTCGCGGCCGGCCTTCGCGACGCATCGCTGTGGGAGCCCATCGACGAAGCCGCGGCGGAGCTCGCGGCCATCGAAGAGATCACGCGGCGAATCGCGGTGCGCTACGCCGTGGTCGACCTAATCCCCTCGGACCGTCTGCCCCCGGCCATTCGGTCCCTCGCGTTCGTCGACGCGACTTCTTGGCACAGCCAATACGACAAGACGCTGCTCTTGCTGATCGGCCAAGAGCGCGCCGCCGTCGCCGCCGTGGTCGATCTCGATACGGTCTCGTTCGCCACCCGCTTCGACAGTGGCGCGAGCTTCCTCGAGCTGCTGGGTCTATCGGGGGGCATGCCGACCCTCGTCTCGATTCCGAAGAAGCGACTCCACGAGGCGCTGTCCAAGCTGGGTGTGGGCGAAGCGGACGTGGCGCGTCTGATCGGCTGAGGTGGGACTCGATTTCCCATTGGGTCGCGAATTGACCCCGCGTGAGCGCCCGTGGTAGTGGCCCTTGCAAAGTTGAAACGACGCGCTCAGGGGGTCGATGACGAATGGCGGCCAAGGCTTGGAGCTCGCAGCAGAAACCGGTCGAGGAGGTCTTCGTCCAGAACGAGGCGGTCTCGCTCTGCATGCTCATCAACCGGCGCGCCCGCACGGTGCGAATCGTCGATTTTCGCGCCGGACCGTCCACGGCCAAGCGGCTCTTTGTGCTCTCGTTCGCGAAGCGTGAGGACCTGCACAAGATCTATACGCTCGTCGAGCGCGACGAGGTCGCCACCTGGGTGAAGCTCGGATTCGCCAAGGAAGGAAACATCCCGGCCTTTTACAAGCGAAGCGATGCCTTTCTCCTCGGTTGCACCGTCGCGAGCGCGGCACAGCCGCGCGAGGGCCATGAGCCGCTCCTCGAGAGCGAGACGCGCCTGGTGGCCGCCAAGCCCTCGACCGGCGTCCCGATGACCGCCGCGCACGAGCAGATGGAGCGAACGATCGCGACGGCGAAGAAGTCGCTGAAGGACGCGCCCGCGAAGGCGCTGCCGCCGGCGAAAGTCGTGTCCGTGGACGAAGCGGACGCGCGCAAGGCAGTCGCCGTTGCGCTCCGGAGCGGGCGAGCCATCACGGCGTTCGAGCCGTTCGGGCGCGGGGTCGAGCGGCAGTACTTCTCGGTCACCGTGCGGGGCGGGTTCGAGCTGATGGCATCGACCGAATCGCAGGCGTGCTTCGGGAACGCGTACCTCGAGCTCTTGCAGGGCCCGCGTACAGACGCAGAGAGGCTCGGAGTGACCAGCGCGTTGAGCGCGCTCTGCGGCGCATTGCTGGCGGGCGGGGTCGTCAGCTGTTTCTCGCTCGCGCCGAGTGACGACCTGGCGATCACCACGGCGTTTCTCCAAAACGGCTTCCGGCGCACGGGTCTTCTCGTCGAGCATCTCCTCATGGCGGGCCAGCGGCGGGACGCCATCCTGTGGTCACGCAAGCTCGCCATCCCGAGTGACGATTGACCGAGCAACCGCAGCCTGCGAAGGCCGTCAGGGCAGCTTCGGAGCTCGAGGTGGACGACGCGCGCGTGCTCATGGCGCTGGTGGGCCCGCGCAACGAAAAGCTCAAGGCGCTCGAGCGCTCGGTTCAAAACGTTTCGGTCGGTCTGCGCGGCAACAAGATCTTGCTCGAAGGGGACGCGGAGGCCGTCGCCCTGGTCGAGCGGTTCCTCGCTGAAACCGTGGCGCTGATCAGGCAGGGAGTCGACGTGCAAACCGCCGACTTCGGGCGCGCGCTCCGTATGCTCCAAAGCGAGCCGCACATGCGGCTCCGCGACATGTTCGACGACGTCGTCTCGCTCGGCAGCGGCCGGCGCGCCGTCGGCCCGCGCGGCCTCGCGCAGAAGCGCTACGTCGAATCGATACGCACGCACGACCTGATTTTCGGCATCGGACCTGCCGGAACCGGCAAGACGTACCTGGCCATGGCATGCGCGGTCGCAGCGCTGCAGTCGAGGCAAGTCAAACGCATCGTCCTGGCCCGCCCTGCGGTCGAGGCCGGAGAGAAGCTGGGCTTTCTTCCCGGCGATCTGGCCGAGAAGGTGAACCCGTACCTGCGCCCGCTCTACGACGCGCTCAACGACATGATGGACATCGACCGCGCGCAGGGGATGATTCAGCGAGGTCACATCGAAGTCGCGCCGCTGGCGTTCATGCGGGGTCGCACGCTCAACGACTCGTTCGTCATTCTCGACGAAGCACAGAACACCACGAGCGAGCAGATGCACATGTTCCTCACGCGCCTGGGGCACGACTCGAAGGCTGTCGTGACCGGCGACGTCACGCAGGTGGATCTTCCCGAGGGGAGGGCGAGCGGCCTCGCGGAGGCACGCGACCTGCTGGACGGCGTCGAGGGGATCGCGTTCTGCCACTTCACGGACGTCGACGTCGTGCGCCATCCTCTGGTGCAGAAGATCATCGTCCGGTACGAGATGCGTGGCAGGGCCGGCCGCGGGTCGGGCCCGGCTCCGTAGCCTCCCCATCCGGAGAGCGATGTCTCTGCGTGCGATTTACACCTGGGGCCCTGCGAAACCAAGCGCTCGCGCGATGACGTCACGCACGCTTGCGAGCGACCTCACCCCGTCCAGTGCGACGCCCGGCGCCGCCAGCGTTTCATCGATCACGCGCCCGAGATCGCCCTCGCTCGCCTTCGTGGCAAGGTCCTCGAGCCGGCCGAGCGCGTCGCGCGAAACGAGGAGATCGCCGCCGATGCGAAACGTGCCGCGCGCGTCCGGGCCGGCTCCGAGGGTGCCGATGGCTTCGGGGCACGTCGCGGCCCACGGCGGGTCGGTGTCGACATCGCTCGGGTCCTCCCGGTCGAGCCAATCCGGCGGGTCGAGCGCAACCGACTCGGCTCCACTTGCGTAAGCGTCCCCGATCGCTTCGGCGAGCCGCGCCGGTACGAGCTCCCGGCCGGCGATCGACTCGAGCGTGCCCTGCGTCTTGCCGAGCAGCGAGGGGCGCTGCGCGACGGCGAACGGCGTGCGTACCGCCACGAACGCTTCGAAGAGCGTGCGCCGCGTGGTCGCATCGTGCGCGAATCCAACCCACGCAGCAGGACGGTGGGCGACGCTCACCCAGTCGCGTCCGAAGAAGTGCGCCGGGCCGGCGCCCCCCATCGACTTGCTCAGCGCGCGGAGCAGCGGCCGCACCGACCGATTGACGATGCGCTTTTCGTCGCATGGCACGAGCGCGCCCGGGTGGGAAAGCGCGAGCGCGACGTGCACGGTCGCTGGGGCCACGAGCACCTCCGGCCCGCCCGACCCGCGTCGGAGGAGCGCGCGCCCGACCGGCAGGCCCGCGGCGCGCTGAAATGCACCGAGGAGAAGGCCCTCGTCGCTCGAATGGGCCACCCAGAGCTCGGCGGGCTGGCGCAGCGGTCGATCGAGCGCGCCGCGCGAGTGCGCAGCGATCGCGTGGGCGCTTTGCTCCCCCGCGCGTACGATGCCGAGGCGCACGGCCACGAAGCGCGGTATACGGTATGCAGCTCATGGCCGTCCACCACGAGGAAGGGGGATTCGTCGTACGTATCGATCTATCGGCGGATTTCGAGGAGGACTACGAGGGGGACGACGACGGCTTCGCGTGGCTCGAGGCGTGGCGGTCGCGCGTTCGGCCGCGCCTCGTGCGCGCAGTGTTCGAAGAGCTCCGCGCCGAGCCGGGCTTTGTCGCCGTCGCGGTCTCGCGCGGCAAGGACCCCGACGAAGAACTGGAAATCGCCGTGCGCTTTCGGCCCCCCACCGGCGAACGTGGCGAAACATGACTGACACGCGAATGCGCATCTCTTCTTTCGAACATGGGCCCGTGCGCCGTAACGCGCATTACGAGATTTGCTTGGCAGTGAGTATGGTGGGGCGCGCGCGGGAAAGGTAGGCGGTTGCGGCGGCGTCCGCATCCTCGGATCGGGCCCGCCCGTCCTTTACGGCGATCCTACGCGCGGCTAGAACCGCTATCCTGTCATCTCACGCACCGAGGCTCGAATGGTCAACCCGCAGATGGTGATGTACGAAGAGGAGTTCAATCAGATCCAGACGGTTGTCGACCGTCTGGTTCGCGATGCGAACGCCAAGGTCGTCTTCATCGTCGACAAGAACGGCCAGCTCATCGCGGCCTCTGGCGACATCGACAACGTGGACACGACGAGCCTCGCCTCGCTGACCGCCGGAAACATCGCCGCGACCGGCGGGATGGCCAAGCTGCTCAAGGAGCAAGAGTTCGCAACGCAGTTTCACGAGGGCGAGAAAGCCAACATTCACATCCAGCTTGTGGGCAACCGCGTCATCCTGGTCGTCATATTCGATGCGAAGTCGAGCCTGGGGCTCGTGCGTCTTCGCGTGAAGAAGGCGAGCGAGGAGCTGAACCACGTCTTCGAGGCGCTGCTCAAGAAGGTGCACGAGCCCGGGGCCGACTCGCCGTTCGCCGAGATCACCGACGAAGACATCGACAACCTCTTCAACGACTAAGCGATCGCAGGCCGATGAGCTTCATCAACTACATGGCCCGCGAGATCAACTGCAAGCTCGTCTATTACGGGCCGGGTCTCTGCGGGAAGACGACCAACCTACAGTACATTTACCAGCGCACGAACCCCGAGCACAAAGGGAAGATGATCTCGCTCGCGACGGAGACCGAGCGAACCCTCTTCTTCGACTTCTTGCCCTTGTCGCTGGGCGAGATTCGGGGGTTCAAGACTCGCTTTCACCTCTACACGGTGCCCGGTCAGGTCTTTTACGACGCTTCGCGCAAGCTCATTCTGAAGGGGGTCGACGGCGTCATCTTCGTGGCCGATTCACAGATCGAGCGCATGGAGGCGAATGAGGAGTCCTTCGAGAACCTGCGAACCAATCTGGCGGAGCAGGGCTATTCGCTCGAGAAGCTGCCCTTCGTCATCCAATACAACAAGCGCGATCTGCCGAACGTCGCGGGCACCGACGAGCTCAGGCAGATGCTCAACGGGATGAGTGTCCCCGACTTCGAAGCGGTCGCCCGCACGGGAGTGGGCGTTTTCGACACCCTGAAGGCCGTGGCGAAGCTGGTGCTCACCGAGCTGAAGAAGGGCGCTGGCGGCTGAGGGGTTGAGGGTCGATCGCCGAACGATTCGGCGCCCCCCGTGCGAGTCTACTTCACGCCATAGACGCGGTTGCGACGACCCCGGTCCTTCGCCTTGAGCTTTGCGCGGTAGCGCTTGCTCTTCGCTCTATTCACCTTGCGCGGCTTCTTGGAAAGGACGATGTACATGGGACCGCACGCTAGTACCATGAACGTCCGCCTCGCGCACGAGTTTCGCTTCGAAGCTGCTCACCGACTCGCGGGCGTGCCGCCGGGCCACAAGTGCGCACGCCTTCATGGCCACAGCTTTCGTGTGGAGCTCACCGTCAGCGGGCCGGTCGACGAGCGCACGGGCTGGTTTATCGACTTTCAGGAGCTCTACGATGCGTGGAAACCGCTCCACGAGCTTCTCGACCATCATTACTTGAACGACGTGCCTGGCCTCGAGAACCCGACGAGTGAGCTTCTGGCGCGCTGGATCTGGCGGCGTATCAAACCCAGCCTCTCCCCCCTGTCACGCGTGACCGTCTTCGAGACGTGCGAGTCGCGTTGCGAATACGACGGGGAGTAGCGCGGACGCTCCCTCTGCTGTGCCCGCCGAGCGTGTCTGCCACTTCCGCAGGCGGCGGGGCGAGCACGTGAGGACTCCGTGACGAAGACCCTGGCGTGCCGCTGCGAGGACGTGACCTTGGTAGACATCGAGGACGCGATCGCTCGCGGACACACGGATATCGAGTCCCTCAAGCGATACACCGGGTTTGGAACGGGATGGTGCCAGGGCAAGTGGTGCGTTGCGCTGTGCGCGCGTCTCCTGGTCCTTCGAGGCGGCAGCGCGGCTCTGCCCATCACGCCCCGCCCGCCGATCCATCCCATCCCCCTGGCCGACCTGGCGGGTCTGGCACAGATCGCGGAAAACGACGAAAGGTCCGGTCGCCCTCCACGGTGACGCACCCGGGCGGCGATCCTGGGGAGCTGCCGGGGCAGGGGCGGAGCGGAGGCTGCACGAGGGAAAAAGGCCCCAGGCAAGCTGCCGCCGTCAGCACCAAGGCGATCCAAACTGCGTCTGCCAGCACCAGATGCACCAGCTGCATCCACACGGGTGCGAGCGTGATCATGTCGAGGAGCCCGGCGGCCACCTGCGCGATGGCCAGTGCGGCGGCGAGACGCGACAGCGTGCGGACCGACGTCGTGGTGCGGTTGATGCCGCCGGCGACAATGATCAGGGCCGCCGTCATGGTCGCGAGGAGCGGGTGCAGGGCCCGAAGACGGACGAACCAGTGCCCGTGCGAAGCAAAATCTTGTGCAACTCCCGCGGCCATCGATGCGGACGGGAACAGCGTGTCGCCGAGCGCCGTAACGGCACCGCTGCTGCCAACGAGCAGCATGGCCCCGAGCGGCAGCCATGTCGTCCATGATGCCAACCCTTGCCATCGCACTCGAGCCGGCACATAGCCAGAAGCCCACCAGGCCGTCAGCGCGGTCGATCCGAGCAAGAAGAACGTATTCACGAGGTGCAAGCTCACGCTGAGCGCCCGCTTTGCCGAGGCATCGTGAGCCACTAGCTCGAACAGCACGAGCGCTGCCCCCAGCGCCGCCTCGGCGACCATGAACCCCATCGAAGCGAGCGCGCCTGACCTCACCCAGTGGCCTCGCGGATAGGCTCTCCAGCTCCAGGCGAGAAGCACCGCGGTGAATGCGAGCGCTGCGCCGCTGGAGACGCGGTGCGAGAGCTCGACCAGCGTCTCGACCCGTGGCGCTTGGGGAAGGACTTCCCCGTTGCAGAGCGGCCAATGCCTCCCGCATCCCGCCCCCGATCCCGTTGCCCGCACGTAGGCCCCCCAGGCGGCGACGCCGACGTCGTAGGCCAGAAGGCCCCAGGCAAACCGGGCAAACCGCGTCATGCGGTGTTCGGTGTAGTGGCGACTCGGTGGTCAGTCCACCGCGGAAGACCGGCTAGGTATCCGCGTCCATGTGGGCTTCCCTTTCGCCGCGCACCAGTACGACGGGGCAAGAGATTTCGCGCACGATCCGCTCTGCGCGCGACCGCCGCCATCGCGGCCGGTCGTGCGCGTGTGTTCCGAGCACGACGACCGATGGCGCGTGGCGCGCGCAAGCTCGCGCTACCGCCCTCACCGGATCGTCGTCTCGCTCTGCGTCGATGACCACCTGCTGCGCGCTTCCCGGGACGACCGCCTCCGCGAAGCGCTGCAGGTGCTCGACGGCTTGGCCGATGACATCGCTTCGTCCCCAGGCGCCGCCCGTGCGCTCGAGAAACTCGTCGTTCTCCTCGCCGCGCGGCACATGGAAGAGAACCACCTCCGATCCCCAACGCTGCGCCATACGCATCGCGAGCTCGAACGCCGCCCGCGCTGCGGATGAGAAGTCGACCGGGACGAGCAGGCGTTCGAAGGGTGTCACGGACGAGACATCGGCGCGCGCGGCGACATCGCATGTCTCGAGCGGCGTGTCATGCGGAGCCATCGCTCTCTTAGATGGGGCCGTGCATGCGTCGCCGCAAGCCCAGGGATCCCGCCGTCGCCTCGAAGACGGTGGGAACGTGGGCCGGCTCGCGCCGCCGTCTTCGGAAACCGCGACCGTCACGCCGCCGTCGATGATCAGCCGGTCGCCGTCCGCACCGGGAATCGGTCGCGCAACTCGCGCGTCCAGCGGGGGCTCCCGTCGAAGACGTCGCCCGACAAGAGCGACGTGATCGCTCTCCGAAGGAAAGGATGCTGCGGCTCTGCAAAGAGGTACGAAACGAGGTCGCCCCCGTAGAAGGCCTGCACCGCGCCGACGAAAAGCTCTGCGCCCCGGCTGTGTTCCCGCTCCCACGATTCGAAGCGCGCTCGCGAGACGTCGCCGGCCCGCAGCGCGCCGTCAATGGCGTCGGCGGCGCGCAAGGCACCGTGCATCGCGAGGTGGGCGCCCGTGGAGAACAGCGGATCGATGAATCCGGACGCGTCGCCGAGGGCAACCCAGCCGTCGCCACACATGGTTCGCACGCGGAAGCTGAAGTCTGCCGTGGCGCGCGGTGGGAATGCCTTTTCGGCGCCATCGAGCATCCCACCCATCGTCGTCGAAGCAGCGACGGCAGCGTCGAAGAGAGCGGCAGGTCCTCCCGCCTCCCGCCGAGCCCGCACCCAGGCGCTCGAGACGACCGCACCGACGCTCGTCCGACCGTCCGCGAACGGGATGAGCCAGAACCAGCCCCGCTCTTCCGGGTCACTTCCGAAGACGACGATCTGGATGTCTCCCTCGCGGTCGTCCACGTCGCGCCAAGCGCCGCGCACCTGCGTGTAGAGCGCAGTCCGGTCGAGCAACTCGATGCGCTCGATGTCGCCGGCGGCACGGGCGACGATCGCGTTGCGCCCGCTCGCGTCGACGACGAAGCGCGCGCGCAGCGTACAAGGCGAGCCGTCCGCGTCGCGGGCCTCGACCCCAGCGGCGTGCGTGCCGGCCCAAAGGACGCCCGTCGCCTCCCACCGCTCGCGCAGGTCGGCACCGCAGCGACCGGCGTGCCGGAACAGGAGCGCATCGAAATCGTCGCGCGGCACCTGGAAGGCATGATCCCACCTCGCCTGGAACGCCTCGGCAAACGCGTAGCGCACGGAGCGCGAGGGGTCCGCGCCGTCGACGAAGCGCGCTCCCCTTTTGACGATGAAGCGCCCGCGCACCTCGTCGAGGACGCCGATCGCTTCGAGTACTTCGAGGCTATTGGGTAAGAGCGACTCTCCGAGGTGGAAACGGGGATGCCGGTCTCGCTCGAGCACGACGACCCGCCTGCCGCGCGAAGCGAGCCTCGCGGCGCAGACGCATCCAGCCGGGCCGCCCCCGATGACGGCGACGTCGAACTCGGGCGACGACGCAGGAGGAACGGCTGCGTCAGGGCCGCCGGTGCTCACTCGGCCGTCTTTGGAGGGGGGCCGAGCTGAATGCGCTCGCCGATGTACGCGCCGATCAGCGTGAGCAATATGCCGATCGCGGCGAAGATCAAATAGAGAAAGAGCGGCATCGTTCGAACCGTCTGGCTCTGGATGAGGAGGAAAGTGCTTGGAATCGCGACGAGCAAGCTTGCGACCGCCGGCTCGACGAACGTACGCCCGGGCGAGATCATCCCGACGAGCATTCCGCCGAGAAACCACACCGGGATACACACCAGCATCCCGTTCTGTCCCTCGAAGTCCAGCATCGGCAGAACCATGGGGAGTCCGAAGACGAGCGCTCCCGTGAGAACGCCCTGCACGAGGAAGGCGATGAGGAGCCATGTGACGTTTACGCCCTCTTGCTGGTAGCGCCGCGCAAGCTCGTCTTCGCGAGTGCGCTTCGATTTGCCGAGATCCTCGATCTTGGCGCCGCACGAGGCGCACCTCGCCGAACCGGGCTGGTTCTTCTGAAATCCACAAGACGCGCAGATAAGGGGCTTTCCGGCGGCCATTAACCCTCAACGTAACGCCGGCGAGAGGTGCGAGCCAAGCGGGAACAACCGCGACCGCGTCGATGTCGAGGTAGGATGTGATCGGCGTGTCGCGTGAGAACCCTACCGCTTCTTCCCCGATGCACCTCGCGGGGATTGCGCCGAAGGACGAGCTCGATCTGGATCTCGCCCTTCTTCCGTACCCGCCGCGTCGCGAACGGACGCTGACATTGCTCGTCTTGGCGCTCGCGGCGATGGCTGCGCTCGCGATGGTCTTCGCCATGCGGTGCGACGTCGCATACGCTCTGTCGCGCGGGCCGGCGGCCAGCCTGGGCGATCTCGGATCCGTGACGGCGGCGGCGCTTGCGCGAAACGAGAACCGTCGCGTCCATGCGGACGCCCTGCTCGGAGCCGCCGGTGGAATTCGCTACGAGAGGCTGCTTTCCGGGGACACGTTTCGCGCCGTCCCCGTGGCGGGGCGCCGCGACGTGTGGGTAGAGGTTCGGGTCCCAGCGGGTCAAGAGAGCGGTCGATGGGAACCGCCGCGCTCGTTCACGGGGCGCCTGGTCCGCTTCGGCGCGGCCGGTCCGCGCCATCGTGGGCTGGCGAGCGCCATCGAGCAAACGAACAACGAACCGTTGTCGAGTGGCGCATGGCTCCTGGTCGACGGCGAGGAACCGGCAGACACCCGCTGGGTGCTCGTCCTCTCCGCCGCGTTCTTGGGCTTCGCGGGATTCAATGCGGCGGTGATCGCGAAGATGCTCCGCCGGGTCGGGTAGTCGTGAAGGTCGCGATCGTGGGGGCGGGGGTCATGGGTTGCGCGACGGCGATCGCACTTGCGCAGCGTGGCGCGGAAGTCGTCGTTCTGGAGCGAGCCGTGCCGGGCGCCGAGGCATCCAGCGCAGCCGCGGGCATCCTCGGAGCGCAGGTCGAGCTCCACGGGCGGAGCGAGGATGTGGGGCTCTTCGTGCGCGCGCGCGAGGTCTGGAGGGAGTGGGCGGGCGCGCTGCGCGACGTGAGCGGGTTGGATGTCGGTTACCGGGCAACCGGCGTGGTCCGCGTCGCGTGCTCCGCGGGCGAGGCCGACGAGCTGAAGCGCGAGGTCGAATGGCAACGCGGGTGCGGGCTGCGGGCATCGCTCCTCGACACCAACCAGGCGCGCGAGGTGGAACCCGAACTCGCTCCGGACCTCGTCGCGGCGGCGCATTTCCCGGAAGACGCGCAGGTCGATCCGCCCGCTCTCCTGCGCGCGCTGATAGTCGCGCTCGCGCGGACTCCGCGAACGAGCGTGCGCGCGGGTGCGACCGTCGAAGGGCTGATCGTCGAGCGCGATCGCTGCCTCGGGGTCAGGCTCTGCGACGCCGACTTGCACGCCGACGCCACTGTGCTTGCCGCCGGCAGTTGGTCGTCTCTCGTGCCTGGGGTCCCGTCGGTGCTGCCCCAAGTGCGCCCGGTCCGCGGGCAGATCGTGCTCCTCGACGAGCGCCCGCCGCGCCTTCGTACGATCGTGTTCGGTGAGGGTGGTTACGTCGTTCCACGTGGCGATGGGAGAGTGCTCTGCGGTTCGACGATGGAGCACGTCGGCTTTCGGAAAGAAGTAACGGCGGCGGGCGTGCACGCCATCTTGGAGAGCGCGCTCGCGTGCGTCCCGTCGCTCGGGGCAGCCCAAGTGACGGGAATGTGGAGCAATTTCCGCCCCCACGTCGAAGGGCAGCGCGCGCTCGTGGGCTCGTCGGTGCTGCCTGGGCTGTTTCTCGCGACCGGGCACTACCGAAACGGCATCCTGCTCGCGAAGGTCACCGCGGACGCGGTGGCGAGCGCCGTGCTCGGTTCGTAACCTACGGGTTGAAGTCCTGCTGTGGTCCGGGAACGGGGGGTGGGGGCGGCGGAGGAGGCGGGAGCCGGGCCGCGGTGGGAGCCGGGGACTTTGATGCACCAGGCTTGGCCGCCTTCCTGTCCTCCCTCTTGTCCTCTTTGGTCGCCTTTTTCTCCTCACGCTTCGCTTCGCGGGGCGGTGCGAGGGCGTCGCCCTTGGTCACGTCGAAGCTCGGCGGCGTGTTGGGGTCGCAACCCGGTCCGAAGCCGGTCGCATCGAAGTCCGACTCGAGACTCCCCGTCTTCTCGGTCGCCCCCGGCGCGTCTTTGACCGCGGCCTCGATGCGAACCTCGTGCTTCCCCGCCCGAGCCGGCGAGCAATACGAGAGAAGATAGAAGCTCTTCGTACGCGCGTCGACCTTCGCCCCGACCTCGTCGAAGGCCTTGACGACCGTACTCTTGTCCGCGGCCATCGCCGTGCCGCTCTTGCCGATCTCTTTGAGCTCAGGCTCTTTGATCTCGGCGCCGAGGCCGATGGCGAAGACGTCGAACGGCTTGTCGCGGATATGCTGGGTCATCGCGGCGGTCGTGACGCGATTGGCGCGATCGGTCCCGTCGGTGAAGACGACGAGCGTTCCGAACTTCAGTGGCTGGCGTGCCTTGCCCAGTGCGGCGTCGAGCTCGTCGAGCGCTTTGAGAACGGCGCCGTTGAGGTTCGTGCTCGGGTCTCTGGGCTTGAACGTAGCGAGCTGCTGCACCGCGGCTTTGGCGCTGCCGGGGTCGGTGAACGGCACGATCGGATAGAGCTCTGGGCTACCGTCGAAGGCGTAGATCGCCACCCTCTGCTCCTTTTCGACCCGCTCGGTGAACGCGCCCACCGCCTGGGCGACCGCGTCGCTGTTGCCGCTTTCGCTCACACTGCCGCTCATGTCCACCAGAAGAAGCGTGTAGTTCACGGCGGCGACCTGCGGGTTCAGGATGGTCTGCTTGCTCTCGTATTGGGAGACGAGCTGCCCGTCTTCGTAGATGCGAAATCGATCCGCGGTCAGCCCGCCGACCGGATCTCCCGACCTCGACTGCACCTTGAAGTAGATCGCCACATTGCTCGGTCGCTGCTGGGTCGCCTTGATCGGCGTCAGGTGCAGCCCCGCGCAGCCGGTGGCGACGAACAGGAGCAGCGAGGCGCCCGACAGCTCGCACGTGCGCATGAGGCCGCGAGTGTAGATCAGCTCAACGCTCGACGGCGAACGACCTCACGATCGACTCACACGTGGAGCGGTAGCGCTCGAAAGCGCTCGACGCGACCGAGCACGTGACGACGTAGCCGGCGCCGTGCGATGCGAGAGCGGACTGCATCGTCCGAAAGGCGATCGTCGACGGTGGTGCTGGGGTCCAGTGCGATTCGATGACGAGCGTGGGGTCGCCGTCCACCACCTCTTCGCGGGTCGCTTCGACCGTCGCCCTGGGCTCGCGGTGAAGGGCGGCCTCGTTCGCCTTGGCGTATTCATACGACTCGTCTGCGAAGGATTCGGTGATGACATTGACGTTCGCCCGAAAGTCGTCGACCCGCTGCGGGTCGCTGACGGCCCAGACGACGGGGCCTCTCTGCATGGTCTCCCGCCATGTGGACGGCACGGCGATGCGCCAGCCCGTGCCCGTTCGCTCGACAAAGCCCGCGGGCAGGGATGGCGGCGTATACGACGCGATGTGGGGGTGTTTCGATCGCCGGCACCCGACGGCCGTCATCGCAAGCATGATGCAGGCTGGGGCCAAGGCAGCGAGGCGCGACATGTGCGCCTTATCCTACCCGGTTCTGAGCCCTGCACCCTAGGCAGCGATCAGGCGCCAATGAGGCGCAGGAACCCGGTCGATGCGGAGAAGGGTTCCTTCCTCGACGTGCTGCCACGGCTCGTCGGTCATTCGCTCCGAGGCGATGAAGACCGCAAGGCGCTGCTGCGACCAGGGAGTCTCGAGCACGGTCCCATCGTGCGCCTTTCGCCGCGTGCGCAATGCGTCGCTCGGGCCGCGATCGAGCAAGTGGAGCGAACGGCCGAGCCGGTGCGCGTAGGTTGTGGTCCCGTCGGAGAGCAAAAAGTTGAATGCGCCGAATCCGGTCTTTTCGCGGGCGGCCCGGGTGGCGGCGCCGAGGGCGCTGTCGGTGGCATCCGACGCGGGTTGGTCCGCGACTCCCGCCTCGTCGAGGCGCGTGAGCACCCAGGCGAAGAGCAGCTCGCTGTCGGTCTGCCCCAGGATCTCTGCGAGTCGCTCGCGCGACGAGTTCCTTCGCAGCCACTCGACGTCTTTGACCGTTCCATTGTGCGCGAACACCCAGCGACCGCGCTCGAACGGATGCGTGTTCTCGAGCGACGTCTCCCCGACCGTTTTTTGCCGAATATGGGCCACCAGGAGCTCGCCGCGGCTGCCCACGGCGAGCTGGTGAAAGCGAGCGTCCTCGCAGGCGCAGGCCACCCCCTTCTCTACGCACCACCCGCGAGTATCCTCGTCGAAGACAGCGATCCCCCAGCCGTCGCGGTGCTCCTTCGAGAGCGCGGCCATCGAGAGCGGCGCCTCGCGCAAGACAATCTTGAAGTCAGTGGGCTCGCTCGAAACGATGCCCAACAATCGGCACATAGGTTTGCGACTACATGATAGCAGCGCTACCCGTTTCGTACGCGTTTCGCGGAAAACTCGCCCTCTTTCCAAGCGGGCCAAGCGCCTGGTCCCGCCCGGCAGAAGTCTTGCCACCCGCTTCCGCGTGGCGCCCTCCTTTGCGGCGATGGCAATGCCGATGCCCGCAGGAGAACCTCGTACAGGGCGGCCGCGCTCTGGCTCCAGGACGCTGGCCCACACGCTCGCACATCTTGCTCGCTCCACTCGCGGCACAAGGCCGCGCAGAGCGCGCTGGCGAGAGTAGGGGCGTCTTTGGGGGGCACGAGAATCCCGGCGCGCCGGTCCGCGAGCAGGTCGGGAATTCCTCCGACGGCGGTCGCCACGACTGGCCGGCCACTCGCGAGCGCTTCGAGAACGACATTGGGCGTACCTTCGGCCCAGCTCGGGAGCGCAAGAACGTCGCTTGCCCCCATCCACGCCGCGACCTCGTGGTGCGGCAGTGGCCCGAGTGCTCGCGCTGTACCGACCGGAAACGTCCCGATCCGAGCGCGCGTATCGCCCTCGGACACCCCGCTCCCGATCAGCGCTAGCATCGCACGGGGGACTTGACGGCGCACGCGCTCGAACGCGTCGAGCAGCTCGCCTACCCCCTTTTGCGGCTCGAGCCGGCCGACGAAGATGACCAAACGAACATCGGGCGGGATACCCAGCAAGCGACGAGCCGCGGAGCGGTCGCGCGGGGAAAAGAGCGTAGCGTCGACGCCGTTTGGTACCACCTGCACTCGGCCGCGCGCCACGCCGAGTCGCACGAGCTCTTCGGCGAGCGGTCGCGATACCGCCACGACCGCGTCCGCCCGCGGGAGCACCTGCCCCGCCACGAGCCGCGCCGCGCGTCTTTTCAAGACGACATTGACGTCGCTGCCATGGACTTTGACGACGCACGGTTTGCCGAGAGAGCGCGCGGCGAGGACCGCGGCGCAGCCATCGGGATACGCCCATGTGGCCAACACGACGTCGGCCGCGCGAAGTCGATTGCGGTGGGCGAGAAGCGACGAGAGATAGAGCGGGACGGCTACCGATAGTCCGACGCGCGGAACATAGAGCTGTCGAACGTATGTGACGTTCAGGCCGTGCAGGCGCTCGCCCGCTGGCAGAGCCGCCAGTCGGGCGGCTCGTTCCGGGATGGCGAGAACGCGCGAAAGGGGCACGTGCGGGATGGCGACGAAGACGTCGACCTCGCAGAGGCGGGCGAGCTCGCTGATTTGCTGGCGGTTGAACGGCGCGCTCAGAGGTTCGAGCGAGCTCGGGAAGATCTTCGTGACCACGGCCACGCGCATGCGGAGTGGCCGTGGGCTTGCGAATCCCATGCGCGGCTAGACGCACCGCCGACGGACGGAGAAGCCGGGCTGAGCGCGCCCCGGGGAGTCCTCGTCGCCGGGGGCCGCGCATGCCGCGTGCAACGTGACCGTGGATCGTCATGCGCATCATCCACGTGGTGCAAGGCTTGGGCATCGGCGGGCAGGAGCGACTCGTCGTTCACCTATCGCGCGAGCTCGCTCGGCGCGGGCATCAGCCCGCGATCGTGAGCCTGTCGCTGGGCGGCGAGGTGCGGGCGGAGGCTGCCGAAGTTCCCGTGTACGACGCCACCCGAGCGAACGGCGGGGATCCGATGCTCGTCGCTCGACTTGCGACGCTCCTCATGCGGCTGCGCCCCGACGTCGTTCATACACACAATCCCTCGCCGATGCTCTACGCGATTCCGGCCGCCGTGCTCGCCGGCGTCCCGCGGCGCGTGCACACCAAGCACGGTGCCAACGTGTACGGGCCGCGTGCTCTTTGGGCCGCTCGCGGCCTCGCTTCAGCGCTCGACGCGCTCATCGCTGTATCACCCGAGACTGCCGAGGCGGCTCGGGTCAAAGAGCGCCCGTCGAGGCGACGCCTGCACATCGTCCCGAACGGCATCCCGCTCGTCAAGTTCGGCCCCGATGCGGCCGCGCGCGCTCGTCTGCGAACCGAGCTCGGCCTCCCTCAGGAGGCCTTCGTCGTCGGGTCCGTCGGTCGACTCGCGCCCGAAAAGGACTACCCGTTGCTCGTGCGTGCGATAAGCCCGTTGCTCTCCGAGCGGATGCGTCTCGTGCTCGTCGGGCAAGGTGACGACCTCGCGGAGATCGAGCGAGCGATTCCGCCCGACCGTCGCCGCTTCGTCACGCTCACCGGACTGCGACGCGATGTCCCCGCGCTGCTCGCGTCCTTCGACCTCTTCGCGCTTTCGTCTCGAACCGAAGGGCTACCCCTCGTGATTCCCGAGGCGATGGCGTGCGCGCTGCCCGTCGTCGCCACGGGCGTCGGCGGAATTCCGAGCGCCGTGCCGGCCACGTGCGGCATCCTGGTTCCTTCGGGCGACGCGTCGGCGCTTCGCCAGTCTCTCGACGCGCTCGCGCGCGACCCCGGCCGCACGCGCGCCCTGGGCGAGTCTGCCCGTCAGCACGCGCTCGCCTCCTTCTCGATCGAACGAATGGCGGACGCGTACGAGCGCATCTACCGCGGTGCCTCCTGAGCCCGATTGCCGTTTTCGCCCTTCCCCTTACGGATCGGAAGGAAGCGGTAGCTCATGTGGATCCCACCGGTCCCCCTCGATACGGACGTCGTGACGCGCGTGGCCGTGGTCCAAGGCTACAACACGAACACGTACCAGTCGCAGGACGACCCCGACATTGCCCTCATCCGCCGTCACCCCTCTCCGTTCACCGGCATCGACGCCGATCTCGAGTTGCGCCTTCTCGGGCGCGACACCGACCGTACGACGGTCAACGTCGATGCCCGCGCCAACCATTACGAGCCCCTTACGGCTCAATACCAGTCCGATGACGGCGCGATCAACGCATCGCTTTCATCCCACGTCACGCTCGGACCGCGCACGACGCTGACGCTGGCCGATGGCGGCGCAGTAACCAGCTTCAACGCAGCTCACGTCACCGACGGGACGATCTTCGCGTTCGACCCGACGCAGCTGCGGAGCACGTACTGGCTCAACGATCTGGGCGTTTCGGTCGCGCATCAACTCTTGCCGAATTGGCGGCTGACGCAATCGCTCGGAATGACGATATCAGGCACGTTGCAATCCGCGCCAACGCAGCTCGCCGGCGGTCCGCTGATCGAGCATCGAGGCGTCGACTACGTCATGCCGTATGTCGAGACGGACCTCAACCGCGACTTCACGCCCCGCTCTTCGGGCGACCTGATGGTTCTCTACCAGTACGCCGTTGAGCTCTTCGTCCTCGACTATACGCAAAGCCCGCCGCGCAACATCGGCCCGGACAAGCAGGCATTTCTGACGTCGCTCGCGGGCTGGACGTACCATGAGACCCCGGAGCTTTCCACGGTGGTCCGTGGCGGGGGCGTTCTGGCGTCTGCGCCGCCGCGCGACCCTGACCAACGGGCGGTCTTGTCGCCCTCGGGGATGGCCGAGCTCTACTACGTACGCCCTTTCTTCGACCTGGTCGCGGCGGCTGGCTACACCTGGGGGACCGTCAATCCACGCCTCGGGGCGGGCCCCACGGCGAATGGGAGTCTGCTTGCGATCGGCATTCCGCGACACGTGGGCGACTGGGCCAACTTCGCGCTCGTGGGGCGCGCGCAGGTTTCCTATTCCAGTCTTATCACCGGCGTGGGCCAATCGACCGGCCTGGGGCTTTGCGCGCTCGGGGCAGAAGTTCGATACGGCGCGAGTCATTGGCTGGGCGCCGTCGCCGGTTTCGACTTCCGGTATGCGACATTCGATACACCGGGCCAATTCAACCCGCCGTTCCTCCAGTACGTCTTTTTTGTCGGGTTGAGCGGCTACTTCGCGAACGAGCGGTCGCTCCTGCCCCTGACCACGTTCACCGCGCCAGTCCAGCCGCCGGCGTGAGCGCCTATCGCGCGCCGATGCGCAGCAGCACCACTTTGATCGTGTCGAAAATGATCGATAGGTCGAACACGACCGAATAGCTCTTGATATAATAGAGATCGTATTGAAGCTTCTCCAGGTGGTCCTCGGCCGTGACCCCATATCGGCAGCGGACCTGAGCGTGACCCGTGAGCCCCGGCTTCACGTAAAGGCGCTGCTTGAAGTACGGCACCTGCTGTTCGAGCTGCTCGATGAAGACGGGCCGCTCGGGGCGCGGTCCGACCATGCTCATCTCGCCGCGGAGTACGTTGTAGAGCTGCGGCAATTCGTCGATTCGCATCTTGCGGATCAGGCGGCCGACGCGCGTGATGCGAGGGTCGTTCTCTTCGGCGAACCGCGCTCCGGACTTCTCCGCGTCGACCCGCATCGATCGGAACTTGTAGAGGGTGAACGGACGCCCGAGCTCCCCCGAACGTTCTTGCCGATAGAGCAGCGGGCCCGGCGAATCGATGGCAATGACGATCGCACTGAGCAGCATGAGCGGTGCCGCCAGCACGAGACCCACGATTGCAACGACGAGGTCCAGCAGTCGTTTGAGCCGCCGGGTCGTGGGCCGAACGCGGAAGCCTTCGGCGAAGATGAGCTGGGAAGGCTTCAGCTCACGCACGAAAATTTTCCCCGTCTCGCGTTCGTAGAAGGCGACGCCTTCCTCGACCTCCACGCCACGAAACTTCACTTCGAGGAGTTGCTCGACCGGCAGCGTTCCGCGTCGATCCGGATATGCGACCAGGACGACTTCGATGCGCTCGCTGGTGACCAGGCCGTAGAGGTCGCGGTATGTGCCGATCACGCCGGTTGAAGGGTCGACCTGGGTGCGATCGCGCGCGAGCATGCCGACGAGCCCGAGCCCCAGGTCCGGCCGGGAACGGAGCATCCGCGCGAGCTCCCGGGCAAGCTCGCCATTGCCGACGATCAACGTCCGTCTCAAGAACCCGGACCCCTCGCTGATACGGTTGTAGAGAATACGCCACGCCGGCACGGCGAGCATCGAAAGGGCCAGCGCGACGAGGAAGATGCCGCGTCCAATTTCGATGGTCGGCAGCGCGTAAAACGCGAGCAGGAGCACCAGGGCACCGAGGGCGATGCCGCGGAGCGTGCGCTCGTAGACGACGCGCGCGTGCCGTGTCGTTGCCAGATCGTAGAGCCCGGAGTAGTAGAACGCGGCCTGCAGCACGGTCGCGAAGAGCAGCGCTTTCTTCGCGACGTGCGGCATTGTCAGCCCGGCGTGAACGCCGAGACGGAGGCACGCGGAAACGAGCATCGCGAGGACGACGAGCGTTCCCTCGTAAAAAAAAAGTAAAAACCTTCGCGGGGAGCGGAAGAGCTCGACCATGGGGCTCGGCCTCTAGGGCACGATGACTGTGTCGCCGAGCTCCAGCGCGATGTTCTGCTGAAGGTCACCGTGATGGACTACGGCCGAGTAATCGAATGGGATGCGGCGCTCCCCGCGCGCGTCCCTGCGCACGATGACGATGCGGTCCACGTCTGCGAATCGCGTGAAACCTCCGGCGAGCGATAGGCTCATGAGGACGGTCACCTCCTGGCTGGGGGCGAACTCGCCCGGCTTGTTCACCTCGCCGACCACGTAGATCTTGTAGGACTTCACTTCCTGTACCTGGACGGTCACAGGCGGGTCGTCCTGGTAGAACCGATGCAGGCGCTGCTGCACGTCGGAGGCAATTTCGATGGCGCTCCGCCCAGTGGCGGGCACGTCCCCGACCAGCGGCAGCGAGATCGCCCCGTCGGGGCGAACCGCGACCTGAGCGCTCAGCTCGTCGTGCTTCCACACGACGACCCGGAGCATGTCTCCAGGACCGATTCGATACCCGAGGGCGCTCTCGGCGTTCCAATTGTAGACGGGCGGCGGGGCGCAACCGCCCACGGCAAGCGCGACGGCGAGCGCGGCGTACGGCGGGCGCAGGTACATGGCCGTCCTCATGATCACAAGCTGCGCCGACGCCCGGCGGACGCCGCGTCCCGCAGGACTTCTGCGAACTCTCCCGCGAGAGCCCGCCGATCGTAACGCCGGATGTCCGTCGCGTTTCGCCACGCGTCGAGACGATAGTCGTCACGATGAAAGGCCTTGAGCCGCTGCTCCAAGTCGGAAGCGATCCCTTCTTCGTCGCGAGGATGGACGACCGGTCCCAGGGCGTGGCGCTCGACCAGTCGCGCGAGCGCGCTGCCGGGCGGGGCGAGCGTCAGCACCGGGCGGCCGAGGCGCATCAACTCGAAGATCTTCGCAGGATAGATGCGCTCGGCGCCGGCGACGTCGTCAAGCAGGCAGAGCGTGGCGTGGCTGGCTGCAAGCTCGGTCACAACCCGTGCATGCGAGACGTAACCGATCCGATCCACGCCCAACGCCTCGGTCCCGTCGAACGCCGCGAGCTCGGTCTCGACGATACGACCGACGAATCGTACCCGCAGCGCTCGAGCGAGGGCGGGGTGGCGCGCATGCAGGCTCCGAACGGCCGCCAGCAGGCCGCGCGCGCTGGTCAGCGCGAAGACCGTGCCCGCGTACGTGAGCACGAAACGGTCGCGCGGCGGCGATGGCAGATCGTCGGGGAAATCACTCGGATCGTAGCCGTTGGGGATCGTGACGATCCGCCCCGGGTCGAGAAAGGAGAATCGCGCCAGTAAGTTGGTCCGAAACTCGTCCGTTGCGACGACGACGGCGTGGGCGCGGCGCAAGAGTGCCGCCTCGAGAGCATTGCCGAGGGTGCGCGCCACGGGCGATGGGGCCATTTCGTATGCGGCGCGAAGCGTGATCCACTCGTCGCGGTAGTCGAGAACGACGCCGAGACCGGCGACGCGCGCCAGCGGGGCGAGCAAGAACTGAGAGAACGGCGGGCCGCTGACGAGGACGACGTCGTCGCGCTTGGCTGCGATTCGCGCCAGGAGTGCCCGCTGGGCCGCCGGCTGCCACAGCACCTGTGGATCCGGGAATAGCGCGTGCCCGGCCAAGCGCGCGATGGCGCCCAACCCTCGCTCGGCGCGAGAGCCGCCGCCCGCTCGAGCGCGCCACGCCGCTCGCTTCGAGACATATGCGGGCTCAAGCGTTCGGGCGCGCGTGATCTCCACCGCCGCGGGCACATCGGAAAGAAGTGTATCGTCGTGGACGGGGACGCTGGGGTTGGCCACGGTGAGCACCGCCGGGCGCACGCCGTGGCCGGGCAGATACTTCGCCAGCTTGGCGATACGCTGCACACCCGCCCCGCCGACGGGCGGAAAGCTATAGGAGACCAGAAGCGCGCGGAGCAGTGCCACGCGCGCTCCCCGCTGCACGCGGTGGGCCGTCCCGCGTCTTCATTGTTCACGCGGAACCGGGCCTTATAATCGTACGATGTCCTGGTCTCCCTTCGTCACAATCGCGATGCCTTGCCTCGACGAGGAGGCATACATCGAAGCTTGCGTCCGCTCTGCGCAGGCGCAGGACTGGCCGCGCGACCGGCTCGAGATCCTGGTCGCCGACGGAATGAGCATGGATGCGACCCGCGAGATCCTGGCGCGCTTGGCCGCCGAAGATCACCGCCTGCAGCTCGTCGACAACCCGGCGCGAATCCAGGCAGCGGGCCTCAACGAGTGCATCCGGCGCGCGCGCGGCGAGGTCATCGTCCGCATGGACGTGCACGCCGACTACCCGCCGGACTTCGTCCGCAAGTGCGTCGAAGTGCTCGAACGCACGGGAGCGGACAATGCGGGAGGAGCGGCGCGGCCTCGGGCGCGCACGTTCTTTCAGCGATGTGTCGGCGCCGCGCTCGCCAGCCCCCTCGCCATAGGCGGGTCGCAGTACAGAAAGGCGGATGCCGATGGTTTCGTCGAGAGCGTCTGGCCGGGGGCCTTTCGGCGCGGGATCTTCGAGCGTGTCGGCATGTTCGATCCGCACGCGATCACGAATGAGGACGCCGAGCTGAACCAGCGCATCGTCGGCTCAGGCGGCGGGGTATATCTGAGCCGCGACATCACGGTCCACTACTACCCGCGCAGCTCGATGGGCTCGCTCGCGCGTCAGTACTTCAAGTACGGCCAAGGGCGTGCGCGGACGCTGCTCAAGCACGGCCGCTTTCTCTCCTGGCGTCCCGCGCTTCCTTTTCTGTGGCTCACGAGCGAAGCGGTGCTCTTCGCCACTTCGCTATGGCAGCCACTGGGTACCTTGTCGCTCGCCGTTTACGCCCTCGTGGCCGGGGCCGAAGCGGTGCGGGTGGGGCGGCGCGAGGGAGTCGCGGCGATCCCGGTAGTCTGGTCGATATTCCCGGTCCTTCACGTGTCCCACGGCGCTGGCTTCGCAGCCGGCCTGGTTCGATACGCCCTCCGCCCCGACTGGGCACCCGAAGAACACCTGACGCCCGCGAGCTCCGCGAGCGAAGCGAGCGCTGCGGAGTAAACAACCCCGGCCCCTCCGGGAATGATATTCGCACAGCACGCGCCGTGGCGGTTGCGGGCGCGTTGCTTCTCGTCGTCGTTCTTCTCGTGCGGCCGCAGGAATTCATTCCTGCGCTGCAGTCGTTGAGTCTGCTCGACGCCGTCGCCGCGCTCGCCATCCTCGGGATCGTCGTCGAGCTGGCCCTCGGAAAACGGAGCGCGCCATGGACGCCGCAATTGCCGTGGCTGGCGGCGTTCGTCGGGTGGTGCTTCGTCGCCACGTCGGCGCGATTGGGGCTCGAAGGCCTGAGCGTGGCCTGGGAGTTCGTCGGCTTGAGCGCCATCTTCATGCTCGTCATCGCGTGCGCCGTGCGGACCATCGCAGAGTGGCGCGCGCTCGCAGCGACGCTCATCGCAGTCGGCGCGCTCATCTCGTGCACGTGCATCCACCAGTCGCAGCAGCAGGCCGAGTGCATCGAGATCGATGCGTCGAGCCGAGAGGGGGAGCGGTCGGGTGAGGGGACCCCCGATGGGCGGTCGTGCGACGACGCCTTCGCCTGTGAGAAACAGGGCAAGGCGCGCACGGCGTATGCGTGTGAAAAAATTGGCCTCTTCGGGACCTTCACCGAGGGCCGTCGCGTCCGGTGGCGCGGCACCCTGGGCGATCCGAACGAGCTCGCGCTCTTGCTCGGCGCGACCATTCCGCTGGCCCTTGCGTTTGCGGCGTCGAGCGAGCGAAGCAAGAAGACGGCGACGGTTGCGGTGGTCCTCGTTCTCGTGGTCACTCTCTGGTGCGTCGCGCTCACCGGGTCGCGCGGCGGCCAACTCGTCGTGATCGCCGTGTTCGGTGCGTACTTCGTCCGCCGGTACGGCTTCCGCGGGGCGCTCGTGGGCGCGGTGTTCGCGCTGCCCGTACTGCTCTTCGGCGGGCGTTCGGGTGAAGAGGCCGAGTCCTCGTCATTGGAGCGCATCGACCTGCTCTACGAAGGCATGGACATGATCCGCGCCTATCCTCTGCTGGGAGTGGGAACGGGCCAATTCATCGACCACGCGTTCAACGGAATGACCGCCCACAACTCGTACGTGCTCGCGGCCGCCGAGCTCGGCGTTCCAGGCAATCTCCTGTGGCTAATGCTCCTTTATTCGTCGATCAAGATCCCCTGGGTCGTTGCGACCCGCCCTCCCGCCGAGATGAGCGACGGCATCCGCCCATTTGCGTTTGCGCTCGTCGTCGCCTTTGGGGGAATGCTCGTGGGGATATTTTTTCTGTCGTTTTGCTACAAGGCAGTCCTATTCGTGTTTTTCGGCCTCTCGGGGGCCATGTACGGCGTGGTCAAGCGCACGTGCCCGACCTTCGATCTGCACATTTCGCTGAAAGAGGTCGCGCGCGTGGCCGCCGCGGACGCGGCCTTGCTCGCGTTCGTCCTGGCTTATAGCCACGTCAAGGGGGGGCGCGCGTGATCCGCCGTTGGGTGGGTGTCGCTCTCTGCGCCGTCGCGGCGGGGGCTGGCCGCCGGGGAGGCTGCTTGCGCCAGGAAGTGTGGCCGGGCATCCAAGGCGTGCCTCCGCCGGTGCAGCCCGTCGCGCCACCACCGCCCATCGCGCCCGACTCGCTCACCCTCGCGCATCCGCGCGGTCCGCATCCCCGCATCCTGCTGAACGCCGAGCGTCTGGCCGCTCTTCGTGGCCTTCGGGCCGCCGGAGCGCCCGCGTGGCGCCGCCTCGACGAGCGTTGCCTGGCCAATAGTCGCCAAACGATCGACTCCGGCTACGAGGCGTGGGACTGGACCAACGCGACGCTCGACCTGGCGCTGTGCCATGCAGTCGCGCCGCGCCCCGACTACGCGACCGCCGCCGTCCGGTACTTCCGCGCCATCCTCGACGACCGATACAGAGTCGGCGATGGCGCGGGAGGCGACGACGTCGTCCACCACGACGACGGCTACTCGATCCGGACGCGTGGCTGCTTCGGGGCGATCGCGTACGACTGGGTGCATGACCTGCCCGGGATGACGCCCGAGCTCCGCGCGCACGCGGTGGACCGCTTCAGCGTGTGGACGAAGTGGTTCTCCGAGAGCGGCTATAGCCGCGATCAGCCGATCGCGAACTACTACGTGGGGTGGTTCGGCGCAGTCGCCTTCGGCGGCATCGCCGTCGACGGAGACGATCCGCGTGCCGCGGACCTTCTCCGGCAAGCGCAGCGCATGTATGGGTCGGAGCTGGCGCCCGCGTACAAACGCAAGCTCGGGGGCGGAGACTTTCCCGAGGGATGGCAGTACGGCGACATGGTGGGCGCGATACTCGCGATGTTCACCGACACGGAGTCGCAGGCCGCCGATGGGCGCCCGCTCTTGGACGATTTCTCGTGGCTGCACGAAGCCGTCGCGTACCGCGCGCACGCGCTGTGGCCAGACGGCAAGCACACGTTCGACACCGGCGACTGGTCCGAAAAGCCGGCGGTGGCGCCGGCGCACACGTTGCTCGCGCTCGCAACCGTGCTTCGGCCGAGCGACGCCGCGCAGGGACATGCGCGCTCGCTCGCGCGCCTCGCCGAGGACCCCGACGAGGAATGGCTATGGCTCGCCGCGCTTGCCGACGATCCGTCGCGCCCCACTTCGGATCCGCGCCGCGGGCCGACGAGCTACCTGGCCGAGGGAACCGGGACGCTCATCGCACGCACGGACTGGTCTTCGCAAGCGGTGTGGGTTGCGTTGACCAGCGCGCCTTCGCTCTCCGATCACCAGCATCTCGACGCCGGGCACGTCGAGATCGTGCGCGGTGGCGATGCCCTCGTGGTCGACGCCGGGGGATACGGCTCGTACTCGAGCCTGAGCCACAACGTCATCGCGATCGACGACAAGAAGGACAACGACAACTACGCCCCCAACCAGGGAACGTGGAGCGATGCGGCGCGGATCGCGCGATTCGAGGACTCGGGAGCGTTCGTCTACGCGCTTGCCGACTACGCGAGCGCGTTCAATCCCGCCGGATATCCCGACGATCATCCTCAGCGATCGGTCCTCGAAGCCGAGCGCGAGATTGTTTTTTCGCGCACGCCCGTGGCTGGATCGGCCAATTCGGCCCGCGTCGTCGTTCACGACCGCGTCACCGTCGCGAAGCCGTCGTATGCCGTGACGTTCTTGCTGCACGGCGGGTCCGCGCCCGTCGCGCGAGGCAGCACCGTTCGCTTCGTCGCCGGGAAGACCGCCGCATTCGCGACGACCCTTCTGCCCGCCAGCGCGGTTCCGGCCATCGTTCGCGAGCCAACCGAGCTCGGTGACGGCCCTTACTATGCCAACGCCCCTCCCGAAGGAACGTCGAGCGTCCGGGTCGAGGTCCGTTCGCCACCCGGCGATGTGCAGCGGCGATTTCTGCACGCGGTTGTCGTCGCGGGCGCGGACGACCGGCCGGCCGTACCCGGACGCCTCGAGGGCGAGGGTATCGACGGCGTGGCGATCGACGACGAGGCCTATGTCTTCGGGCGCGGGGGAATGCAGACCCGCGCTCAACCGATGGCGTACTCTGCCCCGGTCGCCGCGGTGCGACACATCGTGGCGTCCCTCGCTCCGGGCACGCGCTACGTCGTGCGTGTCGAGCGCGACGGCGCTTCGTGTCGCGTGACTCTCGAGCCCAGCCAAGGCGGCCCTGCGCGGGCGGCGTCCCCCGCGGGAGTGCTACGGGTCGAGGTCGGTCCGGGGTGTACCCTGCGGTGAGGCCGAGGGAGGGAGCAGCGTCGCTTGCGAAGGTTGCGACGGACGCATCGCCAGCGCGAAATACGCGTACTCCGTCTGAACGATGGCAAACGCGGTCAAGGCAGCGATCACGCGCGTTCTCTGTCTCACGCGCCGCCAGGCTTCGAGTCCGTCAACCGCCGCCACAGCCGCGAATGGCATGACGAGTGGCATGACCGGAAAGTGGTACGTGCCGCCCGAAAACGCGATCGCGTACGGCAACTCGTAAGCGAGCGCCAAGGAGACGAGCCAAAGGCGCCACGGCGCCGCACAGGCGTTCGAACGAGCGAAGATTCCCGCCAGCGCCAGCACGGCGACCGCGACGTAGCTTCCCGCCTCGAGCGCCAGGAGCGGCAATGCCATCCCCGTGCCCCAGCCCCGCCACTTTTGGATCTCGCGGGAGCCCAGGTAGTCGAATCCCCAGAAAGACGTCGCTCGGTGGAGCGACCGCCACGCCGTCCGAAGCGGATGGTGCGCCATGTACGCGATCGCGGCCCGCTGCATCGCCGAGCGCCCGTCCGGGCGAGCGTAGAACGACTCGAGATAAGCGCGCGCATCCGGCTCGAGCTCATCGAGAGACCGCTGGCCGAGGTGGCTCGTCTTGTAATCGGGGGTGTAGGGGTTATTGCCGAGCAGCAGGTTGCGTTCGTTGTTCGTGGATATCGTCCAGCCGGCCCCGGCGCGCGCGTCGTGCGCCTGTGCGGGGACGACGAAGAGCAGAGTCGTGCACGCGGCGACAATCGCGCCCCCGCCGAGCGCCCAAAGCGCCGCCCGATGACGGTGCGCGGTGAGCACCCAGGCCGCCCCCAGGACGGGCACGACGCTCGCCGTCGACGGCCGCGTGAGGCAGCCCACGCCCAGCGCGGCGCCCGTGATCACGAAGAGCACAAGACGCCGCTCGCGAAGCGCGCGCAGGCCGAAGTAGGCGACCATGGCGACGCAGAGCGCGGCGAGGTGCTGAGCGTACGTCTGGCCGCAGAGCAGGACGCTCGGGGCATAAATCGCCGCGATCCACCCGGCGAGCTTGCCCGCCGCGCCGCCAGCGAGCTCGCGCGCGAGAAGCGCGCTGAGCGCCACGCCTCCGACGCTGATCGCGATCGTGACGATGCGGGCGACGAGTACGCTCTTTGCGACCGTCGCCAGAGCGCTCGCGAGCACGAGGGACTCCCCCGGCGGCCAGTAGAACGCGCCATGAAAGTCGCCCGAGGCGAAGCGCACCGCCACATCGAAGTAGTCGCGAGCGTCGCTCACGAGCGGCATCCCGCCGAGAAGGACCAGCGAAACGAACGCCCGCAGCGCCGCTGCGGTGCCGAGCACACACGCCCACCCTTTCCAGTCCCGACGTCCCATCTCCCCCGCCCTCCGGCCGAGCCGGGATGAAAGTGGCCAGTCTGTCTATTGTGCGAACGACCGGTACGTGCGCTTCAGCCCTTCTCGGAGATCGACCGCCGGCTCGTAACGGAGCAGCTCGCGCGCGGCAGTCACGTCGGCGAGCGAGTCGCGAACGTCGCCAGGGCGTGGCGCGCGATGGTCGGGATCGAGACGCCGCCCCGCCAGCTCGCCGACACATCGCACGAGCTGGTTGAGCGATGTGCGCTCGCCGCACGCGATGTTGACCACCTCACCGCGCAGCCGGCGCGACGCGGCGGCCGCAAGGAGGTTCGCCCGAACCGCGTTCTCGACGTAACAGAAGTCGCGTGTTTGCTCGCCGTCGCCGAAGATGATCGGGCGCTCTCCCCGAATGGCCGCAGTGATGAACTTCGGGATGACCGCCGCATAGTCGCTGTTCGGGTCTTGCCACGGGCCGAACACGTTGAAGTACCGCAGGCTGATCGTCTCGATGCCGTGGAGCTCGGCGAAAATGCGCATGAGCTGCTCGCCTGCCAGCTTGCTCGCCGCGTACGGCGAAAGCGGCCTCGGCTCCATCGTCTCCATTTTGGGCAGTGTCGGGGTGTCTCCGTAGGCCGCAGAGCTTGCCGCGAAGATCACCCGCCTGACGCCTGCGCGCTGCGCAACGTCGAGCAACACGGTGGTTCCTTGAACCCCTGCGAGCATGGTCGCCTGAGGGTCCGCCACGGACCGCGCGACGCTCGGAATGGCCGCTTCGTGAAAGACGACTTCGACCCCGTGCACCGCACGCGCCACCGTTTGCGGATCCGTGATCGTCCCTTCGATGAGCTCGAATCGTCCCGGCAGGCGGGCGAGGTTCTCGCGGCGGCCGCTCGAGAAGTCGTCGATGATGCGCACGCGCTCGCCGGTGGCAAGCAGCGCCTCTGCGATCGAAGAGCCGATGAAGCCTGCCCCGCCCGTAACCAGATGCAGCGCCATCTATTTCCTTTCCGTCTACCGCTCGTTGCAAGCCCTATACACCGCATTGTGCCGCCTGCCAGAACCAAGGCCAGGGAAGGGGCGCTTCGCGACTAGACTAGGGGCTGTCTTCATAGTCTGCCCGTGCCCGTGCCCGTGCCCGTGCCCGTGCCCGAGCTCCTTTTGCCTGGTGCGTCCGCCCGGCGCATCGAGCGGGCACGGGCACGGGCACGAGTATGAAGACAGCCCCTAACCGAGCACGCGTTTCGCAGTGCCCAGCGGCGGAAACGAGTTCGTGGACCAGTTTGGGATGGGAGCAGCGTGCGCATGGAGCAAAAGGGTCACGAGGAGACCAAGTCGCCCCGCGAGCGGCTCGTACGGATGCGGACGCTCGTGCGCCGCGGCCTCGGCTACTGGAAGGGGTCGTTCTTGATCTTCTGTCTTGCAACGGTCGCGGCCGTCGCTGGCGCATGGAGGATCAAGCACGTTTATCGTTCGGAGTGCACGGTGCTCGCGAAGGCGAGGATGCGCACGGACGACCGCGACGATTCATCGACGTCGCCGGACCAAGTGGCGCGGCAGGGCGCCCGGCTCAAGGACATGCTGACGACGCGCGCGCGGCTGGAGAGCGCGATCAAGAAGTTTGGCCTCTATGCCGACACAGTGGCGCAGAAGACGATGCTCGACGCGGTAGAACAGATGAAACCTCACGTGGGGTTTCGCGCCCTCGAGGGAGCGCAATACGTCATCAGCTTCGACGGCGACGATCCGGACGTCGTCCAGAAGGTGACCGAATACCTCGCCGAGACGCTCACCCTCGAGTATGCCGCCGGCGATCTCGAAGACCTTCAGCAAGAGGCAGATTTTCTCACCCAGGAGGAACGGCGAGCGCTCTCAAAGCTGGAGGAGTCGACCAGGGCGGTAACCGTCTTTCTCGCCGCCCACCCCGAGTTCGCCGTCGAGGCCAAGCAGGCAGCGGCGACCCCGTTCGGCCCAAGCCCCATCGCGGGGATCCCGCTTTTGCCCAAGTCGTCCAAGGACTCCGCGATGGCGAATGACCCGGAGCTGGGCGCGCTCTACCGCGAGCGCGCCCGGCTCGAGGGAGAGGTGCGCAGCGCGGCGGCCGTGGCGCGCGGTGTCCCCGTCGGAACGGCCTCCAGCAAGCAACTCGACGAGCAGATCGTGCAAGCGCAGGCCGAGGTCGAGGTTGCGGCGAAGCGGGTCGCAGAGACTCTGGCAGACATCGCGTCGAAGTCGAACCTGACCGAGGACCATCCCGACATGCGGGCGGCGCGAATGGCGGCGGATGCGGGCGCACGCCAGCTGCACGGAGCGAAGGGCAAGCTGGCTGCGCTGCAACGCATGAAGGACAGCGCGCTCGGGGGCGCGGTGGCCGACCCTTCTCAGGTACCGCCCGAGATTGCGGAGAAGCTCCGTCAGGTGGACTTTCAGATTGCGACGCACAACGCCGCGCGGGCTCGGCCTTCGCCGGGCGCGGAGGATCCGGAACGGCCTGGGACGGTCTCGACGAGCCGAGGCGTAACGGCGGTCGTCGAGTTGGAAACCGACTGGCAGCGCCTTCTGCGCGCGTTGAGCGAGTCCAAGGCCCATCACGACGACCTGAACCTGCGCGTCGAACGAGCGAAGCTCGCGCTCGAAGCGACGCGCGCGCAGGCCAGCGAGCGGATGGCCGTCGTCGACCCTCCCTTTCGCCCCACCCATCCGGCGAAGGGCGGGCGCACGAACGTTGCCATCGCGGGATTGGCAATGGCCTGCCTCTTGGCGATGGGCTACGCGACGGCCAGGGTGTCCCTCGACGACACCCTCGTCGACGTCGACGACGTCGAAGCGCTCGGCCTGGCGCCCGTCCTGGGCGTCGTGCCCGCCGCTCGTCCGGATTCGGCGAAGAAGGCGCGCGAACATGCAGCGGCATGAGCAAGCCACACTGGTCGCGACGTCGACGGAGATCGTCCCCCATGAGGAGACCATCGTCCGGGTCGTGCCCGTGTGGGCGTCGCCGCCGAACCTGCGTCTCCTGGCGATGCTCGGCGAGGCGCGGGCGGACGCACCCGCCGCGGCCTTGCGCGTGATTCGGCATCGCCTCGAGCAATGGCGTACCGAGGGAATGTGGACCTTCGGCGTGACCAGCGCGCGCGACGGCGAAGGAAAGAGCACGCTCGCGGCGCAGCTCGCATTGGTCTTGAGCGAGTCGCAGCGCGCGCGCGTCATGCTCATCGAAGCCAGCATGCACCGGCCGTCCCTCGCGAGGCTGTTCGGTTGTCGCGTGCCGCCGGGGTTCGGCTTCTCGGTGCAGCTCGCCCACCGCATGCGCAGCGGCAACGCGCCCCCATGGGCGGTCATGGCGGTCGGGCCCGCGCTGCACGTGCTCGTCGAGAGCGACGCCGAGCAGGGGTTCCCCGAGGCCTTGCACTCGACCCACTTTCGCCAGGCGATCGAGGGGCTGGGTCGCGTGTACGATTGGGTCGTCGTCGACGCGCCCAGCGTGCTCGGCTCGGGTGACGCCAACGTCGTCGAGGAGGCGGTCGACGGCATTGTCGTGGTCGCGCGCAGCCACGCCTCGCGAGGGGCCGATCTGCGCGCGGCCGTGAAGCAGCTCGGGGGCCGGAAGGCCATCGGAGTCGTGCTCTGGGATGCCTCGGGCGCAGCCGCCCGATGAGGCCCGAGCTCTGGAAAATCGATCCGCAGAGCCTTCCTGCCCCCTTTCGGCAAGCTCTCTCCAAGGAGCTCCACCTCTGGATTGGCGGTTGGCTTCGCGACCGCGCTCTCAAGGCAGCGCTCCCCCACGCCGAAGGGCCGCGGCATCTTCTGTTTGGCGTGTGCGACCATTTCGAGCCGCTCCATGGTCGCGCGCCCCGCGAAGTCGCGCTCGCTCGCGTGCGAGCCTGGCAACAGGGGCTGCCCGCGCTCGCCCGTCCTTTCCGCGACGCCAGCGGCCGCCCGCCTCGCCACACGTTCTTCTATCCCGGCGAAGAGTACGACCCCGCGCTCGTCGATCCCGTGGCGCGCCTCGTCGGCGCAGGTCTCGCCGAGGTGGAAGTGCACTTGCACCACGACGGCGACACCCGCGCGAGCCTTCGCGAACGCCTCCTCGGCACCCTCGGAGCCCTGGGCGCACACGGTCTGATCCCTCGCGACGACACCGGTCCAGCGTGGAGCTTCGTCCATGGAAACTGGTCGCTCGCCAACGGACGGCGCGACGGGCGCTGGTGCGGCGTCGACGACGAGCTCCGTCTGCTCCACGAGCTCGGTTGCTACGCCGACTTCACCTTTCCGAGCGCTCCCGACCCCTGTCAACCTGCGGTGGTCAACGCCATCTATTACCCCCGGGACGCGTCGCGTCGACGCGCCTACGACTCCGCCGAGCCCGTGCGTGTCGGGTCGGCGAAGCGGCGGAGCGTTCTCCTCGTTCAAGGGCCCCTGGCGATCGCGAGGCGCGCGGCGGGGTGTGGCCTGCGCATCGAAGCGGCGGCGCTTTCATCCGGTGATCCGCCTAGCGGCGCGCGGCTCGCGACCTGGATCGATCAGCGGGTCCACGTCAGGGGCCGCCCGGAGTGGACGTTCGTCAAAGTTCACGCGCACGGCGCGCCGGAAAAGAACGCGCGCGTGATGTTGGGCGAGCCCATGGCCGCGCTCCACAGGGCCCTCGCAGACCTCGCGTCGCGAGGCATCTGGCGCGTGCACTACGTCACGGCGCGGGAGATGTACAACGTGGCGCGGGCGGCGATGGACGGCATGGGCGGATCTCCGGACGCGTACTTCGACTACGAGGTACCCCCCCCGGAGAGGGTTGGGTACGCGAGCTAGGCGCCCGTTGGTGGCACTTCCCGTCCGGTGACGGAGTGTCCGAGGTGAAGTTCCCGTTCATGTTTGGCATCCCACGAGGGAGGCTAAACGGACAGCTGTGACTCGCGATCAACCGCCAGCAATCGACAGCGTCGCCGATGCGTTCGTACAAAAGTCGCACTCCGCGCTACCCGTCGTCGTGACCTTCGGCGCTTTTCCCTAATCAGCTCGTGCCCGTCGACAGAGAGATCCATACTCAGCTGCCCGCCGACATGCGCATCAACCCTCGCAAAACCGAGGGGACCGCCGAACGTGAGCGCCATGGTGAAGCGACCGTTCAACTGCTCGCCGGCATTCCTTCTCGAGTCGGGCACTCCACCGCCACGCTCTAGAATCGTTCCAATCGCTACACGCTGGACGGTCGCCCGACTGGTCGAACCGTGCAGACCTGTCTGCGCTCAATTGAGACCGCGGCTTGTAACACACCGACCCCCGCACCGGTCATGTGTGCGGGCGCACGAACCAGTCGGAGCGGTCCACCGGCGCTTGGGACGGGGGCACCGGCACGTGCGACTCGCGCACCGACACGTGGGACGGGCGCACCGGCACGTGCGATTCGCGCACCGGCGCCTGGGACGGGCGCACCGGCACGTGCGACTCGCGCACCGACACGTGGAACAGGTGCACCGGCACGTGGGACTCGTGCACCGGCACGTGGGGCGGGTGCACCGGCACGTGGAGCGCACGTGCGGGCGGGCTGGACACATGCACGCTTCATTCGCGGCCTCGCGCGCGTTACGTCCGGGCGCCGGTCGGTTCGCGACAAAGGCCGAGCGCTACCCCGGCTCCTCCCCCGCCGGTGGAGCGACCCGTATTCCGGCTCGCCGTGGAGGGAACGTTGGCGCAAGGCCAGTCGACGGAAACGGGCACACCCGCGTCCACTGAAAAATTGCGGTCTCACGCGAATGGGTCGATGTTTGGCCCCGAATCGCGGTCAAGTGGGACCCGTTGCGACATTCCTAGAGTGCCCACACGGGACCGCGTCGCCAACGTAGGCGGCCACTGCCGAGTGGATCACCTCGAAGGAGCGTCTGCAATGATACGGCGGCCTTGGTCCGTGGCGACGACGGTGTTGCCCTTGCTGGGTCTGTCCGGGCCTGCAGCGTGCGGCAGTGGAGAACAGGCCGGCGCAGCTAGTGGCAACGGCTCGTCGTCGGGGTCCGACGGTGGCGGTGCCAACGGCAGCGGGGCGAGCAGCACCGGGGCGGGCAGCAGCAGCTCCCGCGGCTCTGGCAGCGGCGGCGTCGGCAGCGATGGCAGCGGAAGTGGCGCGGCCACCCCGATCGGCGGCTCTGCCAGCGGCTCGAGCGGGACCGGACCAAGCCCGGGAAGCAGCGGAGCGGACAGCGGCACCGCAAGCAGCGGCAGCGGGCCGAGCGGAAGCGACGGCAGCAGCGGAGGCACGGGGAGCAGCAGCGGCAGCGGCGTCGACGGCGCCAGCGGCGGAAGCAGCAGCAGCGGCTCCGGCAGCGGCGCGAGCTCCGGGAGGGACGCGGGCCCCAACGCCACGAGCACCGCGACGCGTCCGCAACTCACCGACGCGCAGGCCGCCAGCAACACGGTCCTCGCCTACCTCGCCCAAGCCGGGACGATCGGATCGCTCGTCACCGACAACTGGAACCCGACGACCGGGCTGGGTGACGCATCGAAGTTCACCGCGAGCTTCACCGTCGCGGCCGACGGAAGCGGCACCCACACGACCGTTCAAGCCGCAATCGATGCGGCCACGGGGTCGTCGCGAGTGTACATCCTGGTCGAGCCGGGAGCGTATCGCGAAGTCGTTTGCGTGAAGACCACCGCACCGCCGATTACGCTCTACGGCACGAGCACCGACGCCACCAAGGTCGTGATCGTGTTCAACAACCAGGCGAGCTCCGGCGGAATTACGACGGCGAATCCGTGCTCGACCTCGACCAGCGGCACCTCTGCCACTGCGACGGTCATGGCGTTCGCCAATGGGTTTCAGGCAAAAAATCTGACGATCTCCAACGACTTCGCGAGCCCTACCGGCACGTACCAAGCGGTCGCGCTCATGACGCAAGCCGACCAGATCGTCCTCGAGAACGTCCGTCTCCACGGCTATCAGGACACCTTTTTCATGCACACCTCCGCGGTGACGACCGTCGCGCGCGTATACGTCAAAAATAGCTTCATCGAGGGCGACACGGACTTCGTCTTCGGCCGGGCGACCGCAGTGATGGACGGCTGCACGATCAACTACCTGAGCAGCCGCAAGCAGAGCGGCACGATCCTCGCGCCAAGCACCGACCCTCGCAATAGCTACGGCTTTCTGGTTTTCGCCAGCAACCTCACTTCAGATGCGGGCACGACCGCGAACAGCGTCTATCTGGGACGTGCGTGGGACAACGGGGTGGCGGCGGGAGGCTACGTCCCCGGCACGTCGCCCAACGGGCAGGCGGTCATCGCCGAGTCTGCGCTGGCCGTGGACATTCGGATGGCGGATCCATGGGCCGTGGCTGCGACGTCGGGTCGTGCATTCAGCTCGACCGGCGCGAATGCCAATCGACTGTACGAATACCGCAACTCGGGCCCCGGCGCGGCGCCTTGATCCAAAGGCTAACGCTCGCCTGCGCTCACGCTTGGCGCCGGTCACGTGCGCGCCGCTCGTCGTTGAACGCCTGGGTGAGCGCGATGCCGAGCTCGTCGCCCAGCTCCCGCCGGTCGCGCCTTCCGCGCCGGTCGCGCAAGAGCTCGCGTAGCTCGGACTCCGAACGCGCTCGGGTGCCTTCGCGGCTATGCATGATCGCGTGCGATCCGCAGAGCGTCGCGGGCGCCCCTCCGACCAAGTGGATATCGACGAGCGTTCGGGAGTCGCTCGCTCCGCACACGCAGCAGCGCAGGCCTTGCGTCATCGCTCACCCATCGCCCGAACGCCCGACGTCGGCCAAGTTTTCGACGGCTTCTCGGGTCAGCGTTGCGGGCTCGTGTTCGCCGACGCGCTCGGTGGGGGCACTTGCGGCTTTTCGTGCCCGGCGTTCACCGTCGGCGTAGACGCTTCGCGGGCCCCCGTCGCCCCTCGCACCGTGCGGCCGCGATGAAACGCGAGGTCCTCGGCCGAGCTCTCCGCCGGAAAGTGCATCCCCATGAACGCGACGAACTCCTCGGCCAGATCCTCGTCGCGCTGCCGGTCATAGCCGACGACGTCCCAGACCCCTAGACGAGCGCTGAGCACGTGCCCTATCTCGTGCGTGAGCGTGCGGATGAAGCGGGGATTGCCGACGAGCTTCCCGCTCTCTTCCTCGATGAGCGGGTCGTTTCGCAAGAAGAGATGATTGAGCGAATCGACGTACAGCCCCCAGTAGCAGCACCCGGGGGCGACTGCTTCGAAGCGCGTGGGGAGATCGTTGAGCGCACGAGGTGACTTCCCATCGAGCAGTGTGTTTCCGGGCAACAGCGATATCGCGGGAAGCACGTCGGGCTTTGCGTGGAGTCGTGGAAGGCCCTTGGCACGCAAGAAATCGTCATAACGCTCGAACGCCTCGCGGCATGTGTCATCGAGGACGGCCAGCGCCTGATCGCTCGGTCTCGTCTCCGTGCCAAGAGCGCTCGTCGAGCGCCACTCGACGATCCGCATCCCGCAGTGGGGGAGCCAGATCGGCTGGGCCAGCCGCTCGCTCGCGCGCGGGAGAGCGTCGAACCGAGCGATGGGGGGAGGCCGACCGGAAGACGGAGTGGCAATGAGGGCGATCAGGGCGAGGGTCGCACACCCGAGAAAGCGCGAGACGCGCGACGCGAAAACGATGCGAAGGCAGGGGCGGCTCATGCAGGGACGTCCGACGCGAGAGTATATGACGGAGGGGCGCGCCGTGGCATCTCGCCACAACCCGCCGCTCTCAGCGGTAGATTCACCTTAGCGTGCGGAGCGATCTCGGCCGTGTACAAACGCCTGGTAGAGCTCCACTTCGGTCGCAGCGGGTGCGAAGAGTCACACCCCTCTCCCTTCCTTCCTCCCGGCGGCGTCGGGCGTGTAGCGTCTCCGCGTCGGGCGCGTCGCGTCGGGCGCGTCGGCGGCGTCCGTACCCCGTCACGCTCCGCCGGCAAACCCGTACAGCTCTGGTTGCTCCACCGGGGGCAGGTCCTGTCCGGCGACGAGGACCGTGCGGACGGCCCAGAGATCATGAAACACCCGGTACTTGAGCGCGGTCGAGTCGAGGTAGTCCACCCCGGTCGACCCCCCGGTCCCGGTACGGCGCCCGATCATCCGCTCGACCATCCGCGCGTGTCGCTGCCGGAAAATCACGAACGCCTGCTCGAACGACGTCAGCCCGTCGAGCACCTCGCGCGGCCACGCCAGCAATGGAAGCTCACGATACGACTCGATGAACACCAGCGCCGCGCGGATGCGCGAGGCGCGCCTGCGTCCTTCTTCCGCTGTGTCTTCCGCGAGCAGGTACGATCGCGCATAGGCGATTTCGCCGCGCGCCCGCTCCTCGAGGCGCCGCATGTCGGACTCTGGAAGGGATTGGGCCCGGGCGAGCGCAATGCCGCGCTCGACCGCTCGTGCGTGCCTCGCCAGATACGCCTCGACGAACGCCCTCACCGTCGCAGGGTCGTCCGGGTGGGAGAGGGTAGAACCCTGGATCGGGGTTCGGAAGACCCACTCGAGGACGGCTTCCCTCAGCGATGGCGTGTCGTCGAGGCGAGCGCGAACGCTCCGCAGCGCAGCCGATTCCGTACCGTCCGGCTCCTTCAGCGCCGTGAGGTACGACCCTTGGTGACCGAGGGGCACTCGCTCGCTCTCCGCCAGCCCCATCAGGATCTCGATCTCGCGCATTTGCGCCGACTGAAAGCCGCTCGCCGCGGAGAGCTTGTCGCGGAACCCCAGATAGTCGCGAGTGGTCATCGTCTCCATCAGCGCGAAGTGGGCGGCCAGCTGGCGCACGATCGTTTCCATCCGCCTCACGCCGCGCACCGCCGCAGCCAGGGCCTGCTCCGGCACGGGCTCGCGGGCAAACAGGTTTCGCACGGTGACCATCTCGCGCAAGACGAGCTTGAACCAGAGCTCGTCAATCTGGTGCACGACGATGAACAAAACCTCGTCGTTCGAGAGATCGGACTCGCTCGCGGCGGTTCCCGATTGAAGAGACAAGAGGCGATCGACGCGGATGTAGTCCCAGTACGGCGTGGGCTTGATGCTCATTGGCGGGGAAGGGCCCCATGCCACGGGCCTAGCGCCATCGCAACGTCGCGCTAGCATCGTTGACGATGGGGCGTCGAGCTCCCGCGTTATGTCCGGCCTCGCCGCGTCGCCCAAGATCGCCTTCGCCATGGTCGGCTTGCCCGCGCGGGGCAAGACGTTCATCGCGCGCAAAATCGCTCGTTACCTCTCCTGGCTGGGCCACAAGACGAGAGTCTACAACGTCGGCTCGTACCGGCGATCGCGCCTCGGCAGCCATCAGCACCACTCGTTTTTCGATCCGCGCAACGAAGTGGCCAACGCAGCGCGGCGCGAGGTCGCGCTCGCCGCGCTCGAGGACATGCTCGATTTTCTGCGCGGCGGCGGTGACATTGCCATCTACGATGCCACGAACAACACCCGCGAGCGCCGAGACTTGGTTCGCGCTCGCTTCGCCGCCGAGGGGCTCGATGTGGTCTTCATCGAATCCATCTGCAACGATCCCGGCCTCGTGGAGGCAAACATACGAGCGACCAAAGCGCGATCGCCGGACTACCGCGGGGTGCCCGAAGAGGAGGCGGTGGTCGACTTTCGCATGCGTATCCGTCACTACGAGAGCGGCTACGAAGAGGTCGGCGAGGACGAGGGAAGATTCATCAAGATCGTCGACGTGGGCCGCAAGATGGTTCTCCACCGCATCGAGGGCTACTTGCTCGCGCGCGTCGTGCATTTCCTGCTCAATCTGCACGTTCAGCCTCGAAGCGTGTGGCTCACCCGGCACGGAGAGAGCGACTTCAACGTGCTCGGGCGCATCGGCGGCGACTCACCGCTCAGCGAAGCGGGCCGGGCCTACGCACGTACGCTGGCGCGGGTCGTCCGCGAGCGGATCGGGAACGACGCCGTCGTTTGGACGAGCACGATGCGCCGTACGACCGAGACCGCCGAGATCGTCGGACTGCCGTACCGCGCCTGGCGTCCCCTCGATGAAATCGACGCCGGCGTGTGCGATGGCATGACGTACGCCGAAATAGCCGCGGCCATGCCCGAGGAGCACGCGGCACGGCTCGCGGACAAATTCCATTACCGCTATCCGCGTGGCGAATCGTACCAGGAGGTGATCCAGCGGCTCGAGCCAGTGATCTTCGAGCTCGAGCGGGAGCGCACGCCGGTGCTCGTCATCGGTCACCAGGCGGTCCTGCGCGCCCTCTACGCATACATGATGGACCGGCCGCCGAACGAGTGCCCGTTCGTGTCCATTCCACTGCACACCATCCTCGAGCTCGAACCCACTGCTTACGGCTCCGAGGAACGTCGGATCGACCTCCCCCCGCCGCCGCTCGACCCTGAAGGGTTCAGGCAGCTGGGCTGAGGCGAAGAAGCGGCGCTCGCGGGACAACCAGCGCGGAGGTGAGGCGCCGCCGCCACGTGGGGTCCCATTGCGCGCTCACGCCCCCCTGGCGGCGTCGTGGGCGCGTGCGCAGCTCGGGCGGCGGCCCGTCGCGGTGTGGAAACGATCGCCACGGTCACCGCCGCCGCCATACCGACACTGATCCCTATGATCGCCGCGAGAGTTCGAAGCGCCTGCCAGCGGGGCCGAGCGCCGGTTTCGCGGGCCGTGGGCAGGTCGAGCAGGTCCAACGCATCGCTTGCGCGAGCACTCGACGGCGCAAGCGCCATCGTCGCCGCCGCGATCTCGAACGCTCTCTGCGAGGGTCGAGGCGAAAGAGGACCGGCGACCCCGCGCGGGGAAGCGAACGCAACCAGCGCTGCCGCGAACGCTTCGGCGCTCGGGAATCGGTTTGCCGGCGCCTTGGCAAGGGCCGTCATGACGGCGCGATCGAGCGGTTCGGGCACTTCTTGTCGGACCGCGCGCAAGCTAGGTGTGGCGTCGGCGACGATCGCCGCGACTGCGGCCGTGGTGGCTCCGGAGAACGGAGGCGCGCCGGCGATGAGCTCGTAGAGGATGACCCCCAGCGACCAGACGTCCGCGCGCTGGTCGACGTCATTCGAAGATCGCACCTGCTCGGGCGACATGTAGAGAGGCGTGCCGACGGTGACCGCGGCCGACGTCACCGCCGGCTCTCCTTCGAGTGGGTTCTTCGAGACGCCGAAGTCCAGCACTTTGACGGTGCGAGCACCCGACTCTTCGGACAGAAACAGGTTGGATGGCTTGAGGTCGCGGTGAACGATCCCCGCGGCGTGCGCTTCCGAGACCGCCGCGCACGCCTGGAGCACCCAGTCGATAGCCTCCGCGATCGGGAGCGAGCCGTGCGCGCGGAGCTCGGCCTCCAGGTCGCGCCCGCGGAGGAGATCCATCACCATGTAGGGTCTGCCGCACGAGTCCGTGTCGACGTCGATCACGTGAACCACGTGCGGTCCTCGCATGCGCCCGCTCGCCCGAGCCTCGCGTTCGAAACGCTCTACCGCGCCGGGCAAGTGCATCGCGTCGGGCCGCAGAAACTTGATCGCGACACTCTGCCCGAGTCGCAGGTGGACGGCCTCGAAGACGATCCCCATGCCGCCTTCGCCGAGTCGTCCGATCAGGCGGTACCGCCCGCCGACCACGTCGCCGGCTCCAGGAACCGGTACGAGGGTGTCTCCCTCGGCGAGCACGGAGGTCGATTCGCTCATACGGCCGACGAGCACTCCGTCGATGCACGTACCGTGCACGTCGACCGGCTCGGCCGCGTCCCCACGCCTATAGCGAGTAATAGCGAGTATGGCGAGTAGCGAGGCTTCAGCGCGACAGCCACGCCCCGCGCTCGCTGCCCAGGAATGCCTTCACGCCCAGCAGCGCGACCGCGCAGACTTCGAGTGCCATCGCGGAGGCAGTCGCTGGGTGCGTCGGGGAGTCGAGCCGCAGGACCACCGCGAGGCCGTAAAGCGCGACCACCGTAGCCGTCGCCAGCGCGCGGAGTCCGTGCACGCTTGCGTTGGCGAGCTCCGCGATGAATATCCAATCGACGAGCGCCCACGCTGCGCACCACGTCCCGAACGCCACGCCGGCGGCGATCGACCAGAACGCGAGCGTCGGGAGGGCCCCGTCGCGCCCGGCAGCCAGGGCGTCCAGCGCGGTTCCCGCCGCCAGCATGCCGGGCGCAGCGATGGCGAGCGCCGGATGGATCGCGTGGGCGGGGTGCCCGACGTGCCGCTGCATGACTTCGATTCTCTTCGCAAGCTACGTGCCCCGGCAGCCCTCGTGAGGGGGCGTCGCTCGGCCGCGCTAGCCCGGCGCTCGAGGTTCGTCGTAGCTCGGCGCTCGAGGTCCGACGTAGCCGGCCTCGACCTTCGCCCGATAGAGCGAGAGGACCGCGAAGGCGAGCTCTCGCATTTGGTCCGGTTCGAGGACCCGATCCACCCGCGGGAACAGAAGCTCTTCCTCTTCTTCGGCGTGCAGCTCGACGATCACGCGAAGCTCGCCCATCGCGCGACCGAACTCCTCGCCCTCGACCGACGCGTCGAGCACCCGCTCGAGCGACTGCCGGACCTGCGCGTGACGCGACCGGCCGCAACGCATCCAAATCTCGTCGTGAAGCGCATCGCAGGCCGCCGGATAGAAGACCTGATCCTCGACCGCGATGTGTGCAGCGAGGTCCCCTGCGAGCTGCGGAAGGAGCGAGCGACGGACGCTCGAGCTGCCGCGCTCGACCGCTTCGCAGAGTTGCTGCAGGTTGCGGTGCTGGCGCTCGAGGAGGGTGGTCGCCTTCATTGCAATGAACCGGGTGCGGCCGGACGCATCGTCCGTGCCGCTGGAGGCTTGCTGCGCTGGGGTAGGGCGGGTCACCGAGCGGTGACGCCCGCGTCCAGCTCGAAGACGGTCGCGTCGACGGTCCTGCCGCCGTCCGCGAGGATGGAGGCGTCGATCACCGCGCTCGGTCGAAACGCGAGGTCGGCTCTCTCGGCGGTCGGATCAAGCGGTGCGGGCGGCGCGACCGGAGGCTGCTCGGGCGGCTGGCAAGTGGCGAGCGCGAGGACGAGCGCCGCGGTGGCAAAGAGGGATCGCATTGCCGTCACCTCATGAGCTCCTCCATGACTTCGCCCATGGAAGGCTGACATTTGCGGTGCCAGAGCCCATTGGCCAAGTAGGCCGTCACAGCGACGAGTCCGAGTCGTCCCAGTCGCGAGAAGACGACTCCGCCGAGCACGGCGCCGAGTGCGCCGGCGGCTGCCACCGCGACGAGCGGGCTTGCGCGCACGAGGTCCTCCACGTGCCGAAGCCCCAGTTCGCCGCCGTCGACCGCAGCCGGCTCGTCACCGACGTCCTTGCCCTCGCAGCCGCCGCCGAAGCTCATTGAGGCGGGCTGCCATGCAGGCGGCGATCCGGCCCGGTGGCAGGCGGAGTCGCTCCGTCGCTTCGCCTCGGCATGCCCGCTGCACAGGCCCCCTACGGGAAAGGAAGGGATTGCACGCGCCGTGTTTACTGGGAGCCCGTCACGATGAGCCATCGTCACGATCTGCGCGACCGGTGGTGCTGGCAAGGTCAGCTCGAGCGGGAGGCGGCAGACGTCGAACGCGAAATCGAAGCGCCTTTCGAGAGCGACGCCGGCGATCCCCGGTGGGGCACGGGGGGTATGCGCAGCGGCGCATCGCGGCGCTTGCGCGCTTCTCAGCCGCAGGACAAAGCAGAGGGGGAGCCGCTACCGTCGTATTCCGCGGTGTCGCCGTACGGACCGACGCGCGGACCGTACGTGGGCAGAGGGCCGCGTGGCTATCGCCGCAGCGACGAGCGCATCCGCGAGGAAGTTTGCGATCGCTTCACCGAACATGGTGACCTCGACCCGACCGACGTCGAAGTCGGCGTGCGCGGCGGTGAGGTCGTGCTCGTCGGCACCGTCTCGACGCGCGCGCAAAAGCGACTCGCCGAAGCCATCGTGGAGGCGGTGTTCGGCGTCGTCGAAGTTCAAAACCACTTGCGCGTCCCGAGCGCGGCGGCAGCCGACCGCCCCGGTCCGCTCCACGGGGACACCCAGGACGGCCCCGTGCGAGACAACGGCGTCGTCCACCGCTGACCGATCTCTGCGCCTTGGACAATCAAAACGGGCGCACCAGCTCGTCGAGCTTCGCCACCAGCTCCTCGGGAAGGCAGGGCTTGACGAGAAGGGCGTCGCAGCCGCCCACTTTGCCGCCCGCGGCCCGCCCCAGAAAGCTGTGGCCGGTCAGCGCGATGATGGGGATGCGCCTGGTACGCTCGTCCGCCTTCAACCTTCGCGACGCTTCCCACCCGTCCACGATGGGAAGCGACAGGTCCATGACGACGGCGTCTGGCAGGAGGCGCTGCGTCAGCTCGACCGCCTCGAGGCCGTTGCCCGCCTGCTCGACCCGATAGCCCGAGTAGGTCAGAAACTCGGCGTACATCGCTCGACTATCGTCGAAGTCGTCGACAATCAGCACGAGCGGCGGGCTTTCGTGCTTTCTCCGCGTTGGCTGGGCCATCATCCCAGGTGCCTTCCAAAACACGCGCCGAGTCGTTGATCGTGCGGCGCTCCCGCACGCTGCGTGCTGGGCTACGCCGCCTGGAGCGCGGCGCCGCCCGACAGCTCGAGCAGCTGGGTCGCAAGGCGCACTCGCTCGGCGCTCGCGTGCACCGCCACGACGATGGCTCCGCTGCGCACGCCCTCGTCGAGAAAGCGCGCCTGGTGATCGGGCAGCCCGGCGGCCGCGAGCACGGCCGAGAAGCCGACCGCCGTCGCCTCTTCAGGGGCGCGGAGCAAAGCCCTGACGAGCGGCCCCACGACGCGCAGGGCACGGCCGCCGCGGGCCTGAATGCGGACGAGCCCCGATACGATCGCGCCAAGAACGCCCGTCGGGCGCGAAGAGCGCACCGCGGAACCCTCCGAGCACGAGCTGCCGAACTCGCGCTCGTGGGTGCTCTCCGACATCATGATGCTGATCGTGTCGCGCGGGAAGCCGGCCTGTACGAGCTGCTCGATCGCAGCGTGCGCCGCGTGACGATCGCCGAAGAGCGCTGTGGCGTGAGTCGGCATTGCTTCGCCTCCATCCGACGGGCGTGCTCGTCGGTTCGAGGCACCGAGGTCGCAAGCCCTGTGCCGACTTCCCCCGTTCCCTTGGCAGGCGGCAGGCGGATTTCGAATCCTGCCAGCGCGGGGGCGGCCAAAGGCCGGGGGGGAGCCAAGGCGGGGAGAAGCCAAGGCGGGGAGAGCGGGGAAACCCCCGTCTCTCACGGATGAGCGGAGTGCACGTCGCGCTTGATCGTGCTCGGGGCGGCGTCGCGGCACCTTTCGAGCTTCCGATAGAGCGTCCGCCGATCGAAGCCCAGCACCTGCGCGGCAAGCGTCTTGTTGCCGCCCACGGCCTCGAGGACCCGCAGGATGTAGCGTCGTTCGACCTCTTCCATCGGCAAGAGCTCGGTGGGATCGCTGCTCTCGATAGTGATCCGCGAGCTCTTGAACTCGCGCACCCGTTCGGGCAAATCGTCGAGCCCGAGCTGATCGTATTGTGCGAGCGCGACAGCGCGTTCGATACAGTTCTGCAGCTCGCGCACGTTCCCCGGCCACGGATACGACAGGAGCTTGTCGGCCGCGCCGCTCTTGATGCCGACCACGCCCTGCGCCCCGTTCGGTTGGTATCGATGCAAGAAATGCTGGGCCACGAGCAGGATGTCGCTGCCGCGAGCGCGCAGTGGTGGCACGTGGACTCGCACGACGTTGATTCGGTAAAAGAGATCTTCGCGGAAGCGCTTCTCTTCGACCTCGGTCTCGAGGTCCCGATTGGTGGCGGCCATGATCCGTGCGTCGAAGGGCTGCTCCTGATCGCCGCCGACCGGGCGAACCGTGCGCTCTTGCAGTGCTCGAAGCAGCTTGGCCTGCATCCCGGCGGGCATCTCGCCGATCTCGTCGAGGAGCAGCGTGCCCTTGCTCGCCTTGATGAACAGGCCCAGGCGGGCGCTGCGCGCGTCCGTGAACGCGCCCTTGGTGTGCCCGAAGAGCTCGCTCTCGAGGAGCGACTCGGGCATCGCCGCGCAGTTGATGGCGACGAACGGTCCGTCCCGGCGCGCGCTCTTCGCGTGAAGCGCCTTGGCCACGAGCTCCTTGCCGGTGCCGCTCTCGCCGGTAATGAGCACTGTGGTCTCCGTCTCGGCGACCCGAGCGACGAGGTCGTACATCTTCTTCATCGCGGGGCTGGTTCCGAGAATGTCCTCGAACTTCTGCTGGTCGACGACGACCCGCCGCAGCCGCTTGACCTCTTCGCGCAGCGCGCGGTGCTTGATCGCGCGCTCGATGGCGAGGGCGAGGCCGTCCATCTCGAACGGCTTGGTCACGAAGTCATAGGCGCCCGCCCGGATCGCGGCGATCGCCGCTTCGAGGCTGCCGTAGGCGGTCATCACGACGACGGGCAACTCCTCGCGACTCTCGACGATCTGCCTGCATAGGTCGACGCCACTCATGCCGTGCATGTTGATGTCGGTGAGCACGAGACCGAAGTCGTCTTCGACGAGACGGCGTAAGGCGTCCTCAGGGGACGTCGTGCCGACAGCCTGGAAGCCTCGCTTCCCAAGCTCGGCTTCCAGGACGTCGCACATGCTGCGATCGTCGTCGATGATGAGGACCCGCCGCCCCACTGTGTGATTGGTATCAGGCATCTTCCCGGCGAATGCACTGCGCCTGCAGAGCGCGTGCCGCTTGGGCTGTGGCAACGTGCGGATCCGAATTGGGGTCGAGCACCCGCTTCGTACGCTGGACATTCCCGCAAAAGTGCCACGATCGTAGCGTGTTGCGACGACACGGCGCGCAACGCTCGCTCGCGTCGGCCGGTCGAATCTGGCATGCACATCGCAGCGACGCCGCCGGACGATGCGCGCGAACGAACGGACTGAGGCTGTGCCCGCGGGACGAGCGCCGCCGGTGCTCTCGCCTTCGCCGATGCCGCCCCCGAGCGGGGCCCGGCGTCGCGCGGTTTCGATGAGCGCCGCGGACGCGCTGAAGGGACCCGTTTCGCGAGCCGGCGGGTTGACTCGCGCAGTGATGCAGCGCATTCGGCGCCGGCCGCTGGCGTCGCTCGCCGTCGCCGTGGGCGCCGGGTTTGTCGTCGGCGGGGCGCTGTCGTTCCGCGCGGGCCGGATCGCGCTGCGGGCGGCAGCACGTCACGTTGCGCGCGAAGTGCTCAAACAGCTGCTGTGACGCGACGGAATACCACCCACGGAGGACAACCATGCCCAGGAAGAAGCTGATCGGATACGACGTTCACCACATCCTCGATCTCGTCAGACTGGACCGCCGGCTATCGATCGCCCAATTCATTCTGCCCGCCGTCGGCCTGGTGAGTCTCGGCCTTGCGGTCGGTGGAGGTGTCGGCCTGATGCTCGCTCCATCGTCGGGACGACGCTTGCGGCAAGAAGTGGGCGGTCGCATCGGCCAGCTCCGCGAACGGCTGAAGACGGACCGGCGAAATCCGGAAATGGTCAACGCGACCCCGCACCAACCAGGCTGACCGCTTCGGGCTCCTTGGCCCGGCGGCCTTCGAGCCCTCCGCTGCGCTACTTCTACTTGGGGGCGGCGCTCTTCGACGCGTCTTCTGCCGCGGGCACGCGGTCGCTGCTGGCGCGGTGCTCGCGCGCCGCCGGATCGCGAACTCGCTCGAGCTTGCGATACAGTGTTCGGCGGTCGAAGCCGAGCACCTGGGCGGCGAGCGTCTTGTTGCCCCCCACCGACTCGAGCACCTTCAAGATGTAACGCCGCTCGACTTCTTCCATTGGCAACAGCTCGGCCGGATCGTTGGACTCGATGCTGATGCGCGCCGTTTTGTAGTCTTTGATCTTCTCCGGAAGATCGTCGACGCCGATCTGGTCGAACTGCGCGAGCGCGACCGCGCGCTCGATGCAATTCTGCAGCTCGCGCACGTTGCCCGGCCACGGATAGTTGAGCAGCTTGTCCGCCGTGGCGCTCGTCATGCCCAAGACGGTGCGCCGGCTCTGGGCGGCGTAGCGCTCGAGAAAGTACTGCGCGAGAAGGAGGATGTCGCTGCCGCGAGCGCGTAACGGCGGCACGTGCACGCGCACGACGTTGATTCGGTAGAAGAGGTCTTCCCGGAAGCGCTTCTCTTCCACTTCGGTCTCGAGATCGCGGTTGGTAGCCGCGATCATGCGGGCATCGAAGGGCTGCTCCTGATCGCCGCCGACGGGCCGCACGGTGCGCTCTTGCAGGGCACGAAGCAGCTTGGCCTGCATTCCGGCGGGCATCTCGCCGATCTCGTCGAGGAAGAGCGTACCTCGGCTCGCTCGGATGAATAGTCCGGGCCTCGCGCTGCGGGCGTCTGTGAACGCCCCCTTGGTGTGCCCGAAGAGCTCACTCTCGAGCAGCGGCTCGGGCATCGCGGCGCAGTTGATGGCGACGAACGGCCCGTCTCGGCGACCGCTCTTCGCGTGCAGCGCCTTGGCGACGAGCTCCTTTCCCGTGCCGCTCTCGCCGGTGATGAGCACGGTTGTCTCGGTGTCCGCCACTCTGGTGATGAGCTCGCACATCTTGAGCATCGCGGCGCTCGTGCCGAGAATCTCATCGAAGCGTTGCGTTACTTCGACCGCTTTGCGCAGGCGCTTGACCTCTTCTCGGAGGGCCCGGTGCTTGAGGGCCCGCTCGATCGTCAGCGCGAGGTCGTCCATGTCGAAGGGCTTGGTCACGAAGTCGTACGCGCCTGCGCGAATCGCCGCGATCGCCGTTTCCATGTTGGCGTACGCGGTGATGACGATGACCGGCATGTCCTCCCGGCGGCCGACGAGCTGCCGGCACAGCTCGACCCCGCTCATGTCGCCCATGTTGACGTCGGTGATGACCAGCCCGAAGTCTTCGCGCTCGAAGCGAGCAAGGGCTTCGTGGGGTGACGTGACCGAGCTGACGTCGAACTCGCGGCGGCGGAGCTCCACCTCGAGCACTTCGCACATGCTGCGATCGTCGTCGATGATGAGGATTCGGCGCTCCATGGACTCCGTTGGGGGGTGCGGGGATGGGACTCTATGGCGGGCGCTTCGAGCGCGCCAGCTTCCGGCCTGCCTGGTGAGGACGGTCCCGCGTTCGGCCTGGCGATGCCAGCAGCTTCGCCGCCCGACAAAACCGGATCGCCGCTTGATTATCGCGAGAGCAATGCAAGATTCAGCTCCACCTCGGGCATGCCTGCGGCTTGGGCGGGCGCGACGGAGCCGCATGGCGGAAAGTCGAACATGACGACCCCTCTCATCGTTGCGCTGCGCGAAGCGCGGGCCATGCTCCAAGCGGCATCCACTGTCGAGCCGGTGGAGGCATCCGTGGCGCGAAGGCTTGCGCGCGAGCTCGACGACGCCCTCAATCGCCTCGACCCTGGCAAGCCTGGTGAGCCTGGTGAGTCCGGTGAGCGCAGGGAGCCCGACAAGGATCTTTTGTCGATCGTTTGCCACGATTTGAAAGACCCGCTTGCTTCGATCGTCATGGGCGCCGGCTTTCTCAAGAAGACGGCACCGGCCGACGACAGCGCCGCCCGTCGCGTCGTCGACGCGATCGCGAGGTCCGCCGACCGTATGAGTCAGGTGATCGGCGACTTCAACGATCTCGCGAAGCTCGAGGCGGGGCTCTTGCCCTTCGATCCACGGCCGTGCGACGTCGTGGCAATTCTGCGCGGGGCGATCGCGTCGTTCGACGCCCAAGCGAAAGAGCGAGGGCTGGCGTTGGTGCTCGATGAGCGGGGCGAACGTCTCGAGGTGCTCGCTGACCCGATTCGGCTGACGCAGATCGCCACCAAGCTCATCGCGAACGCAATCAAGTTCACCCCGCCCGGCGGGCGCATCGCCGCTCGTGCCGCGGAGAGCGACGGGCGCGTACGAATCGCCGTGAGCGACACGGGCCGCGGGATTCCCGCCGATCGCTTCGCCCGTATCTTCGATTATGCCGCGAACGCGCGGCGCAACCCCCGTGACGGTCCCGGGTTGGGGCTGGCGATCGTACGAGGTCTGGTCGAGCTGCACCGGGGCGAGATTGCCGTCGAGAGCCGAGTCGGCGAGGGAAGCACCTTTTCGGTCAGCTTGCCGCTGTCGCGGCGGGGGGCATGAACGGCAAGCGGCCGCTGCGCGTCCGGTCGAGTCCCGAGTAAGATGCGCCGACCATGACGAGCACACGGATCGAATCGGACAGCATGGGCCAGGTCGAGGTCCCGGCGGATCGCTACTGGGGCGCGCAGACGCAACGTAGCCTCCAAAACTTCAAGATCGGCGGCCAGCGCTTCGGGCGTCCGGTGATCCGCGCGTTCGGCATCGTCAAGAAGGCCGCAGCGCTGACGAACGCGAGCCTGGGCAAGCTCGACTCGACCAAGTGCTCGCTCATCGTTCGCGCGGCCGACGAGGTCATCGACGGAAAGCTCGACGCTCACTTCCCGTTGGTCGTCTGGCAGACGGGAAGCGGGACGCAGTCGAACATGAACGCCAACGAAGTGATTGCGAACCGCGCGATCGAGATGGAAGGTGGGACGATGGGGTCGAAGAAGCCCGTTCATCCCAACGACGACGTCAACAAGTCCCAGTCGTCGAACGACGTCTTTCCGACCGTCATGCACGTCGCGGCCGCGCTCGAGATCCGCGAACGCCTGATCCCGGCGGTCTCCGAGCTGCGCGCCATCATCGAGAAGAAGGCCCATGTGTTCGGCGACGTCGTCAAAGTGGGACGCACGCATCTCATGGATGCCACGCCGCTCACCCTCGGGCAGGAGTTCGGCGGCTGGGCCGCGCAGCTCGCGTTCTGCGAGCGAGGGCTGGCCCATTCGCTCGACGGCCTCTACGAGCTTGCGCTCGGCGGCACCGCGGTGGGGACCGGGCTCAACACGCACCCCAAGTGGGCCGATGGCGTCGCCGCCAAGATCGCCGAACTCGCCGCGGCGCCCTTTCGCACCGCTCCCGACAAATTCGCTGCGCTGGCCGGGCACGAGGCCCTCGTCGCCGCGAGCGGAGCGATGCGCACGCTCGCCGTAGCGTGCTTCAAGGTCGCCAGCGACGTTCGCCTTCTCGGGAGCGGCCCGCGCTGCGGCATCGGCGAGCTTGCGTTGCCGGAGAACGAGCCGGGGAGCAGCATCATGCCTGGGAAAGTGAATCCAACGCAGTGCGAGGCGATGACGATGGTGTGCGCGCACGTCATGGGAAGTGACGCCGGGGTCGGGTTCGCGGCGTCCAACGGCCACCTCGAGCTCAACGTCTTCAAACCGGTCATCATCCACAACGTGCTCGAGAGCTGCGCCCTTCTCGCCGACGCGTGCGACAGCTTCCGCGCCAACTGCATGGCGGGGATCGAGCCCAACCGCGACGTCATCGCTCGTCACCTCGAGAGCACGCTCATGCTGGTGACCGCTCTCAACGAAGTGATCGGCTACGACAACGCCGCCAAGGTCGCCAAGCTCGCCCACGCGAAGAACGTCACCCTGCGCCAGGCGGCTGCGGAGCTCGGGTTGGTGAAGCCCGAGGACTTCGACAAGCACGTAAGACCCGGAAATATGGTGCGTCCCGGATAACTGAACAGCTCATCGCACACTGCCTCCCTTATGCGTGGGGCCGGCCGCGCCGGTAAGGACAAAGGGCTTTACTCAGGGGTGTCCCTGGCCGTCCACTCCTATTGAATGGATGCGATCGAGGCACTTCTCGCCCACGCGATCGTCGACCCTGCGGCGGCGGGGGACCGACCCGAGGCGCGCGCGGCGAAGGCGCTCGGTCTTCAGATCCTCGGACTCGTCGGCGAGCGTCCCCTCACCCGCACGTGGCGCGCACGCACGCCGGAGGGCAAGCAGGTAGGCCTCGTCGTTGTCGCCGACACGGCGGTCGACGCGGAGCGCGACCAGTTCGCGGCAGCGGCCGATCGCCTTCATGCGGCCGGTGCCATCCCCGGCGCGGTCGGCGTGCACGCGATCGCGCCGTCGCGCGACGCGTTCGTCGTCGATCTATGGACGACCGGGTGCGCGACCGACCTGCCCACCCTTCATTGGGCGCCGCGCCGCAGGCTCGAGTTCGTGCGCCGCGCCATCCTCGCGCTCGATTCGCTCCATCGTGCCGGTGTCGTGCACGGGTGCCTTTGCGCCGACAACGTTCTGCTCGACGACGACCTTCAGCCGGTCCTCGCCGAGGCGGGCCTGGTGTCGGTCCACGCCCTCCTCGCAAACCAAGGAGATGCCTCGGGATATGCGACCTTTGCGGCGCCCGAGGTGAAAGCCGGTGGCCAGCCGGACGTGAGGAGCGACGTCTGGTCCGCGGGGTGTTTGCTCGATCTCCTGGTCGGCGAGCGCGACCTGCCGCAGGTCGCTGAAATCGTGCGCCGCTGCGTCGCCTCGTCTCCCCACGTCCGGTTCGGGAGCGCCACGGAGCTCGCGGCGGCGATCGAAGCGGTCATCGTGACCCTCCCGACGGGCGAGCGAATCAGCCGCGTGGGCATGTCGCCCGGGCCGGCGAGCGAGCGAGGGCCGCGCGCACGGCCGCAGCCAGGCAGAGGGATCGCGCCCACCTCCAAGCCGGTCCGGTCCGTTCGCCTGCCGGCGCTTGCCGGTATCGTCGTCGTTGTGGCCGCCCTCGCTGGCTTCGCCTTCGGTCCTGAGGCCGCCCTGGCGCGCGGCCTCTTCGCCCTGATGGCGGTGGTGGGCGTCGGGGTCGCGACCTGGTTCGTGCGCAGCGATCGGTCCAAGAGCACTGGCGCGCGGGGCGCCCCCGCGCATCGCGAAACGCGAAAAGACGGCGCGCGCCGCAGCCCTCCCTAAGCACTCGCGAGACAATCCGCGGCACGGGGCTGGCTTCACGGCCCCCCGAATGGCCCAGCTCGCGCCGGGGGTTCGATTCCTCAGCGACGTTCCCGCCCGGCTCGATCGATTGCCGTGGTCGCGGTGGCACGCGCGCGTCCTCATCGCGCTCGGCGTCACGTGGATGCTCGACGGCCTCGAGGTCACGCTCGTGGGATCGGTCGCGCCGCTCCTTGTGGCGCCCGATACGTTGGCTCTCTCCGAAGCGCAGGTGGGAGCGGCCGCGACGGCGTACCTCGCGGGGGCGATCGCGGGCGCGCTGGTCTTCGGCCGGCTCTCCGACATGTTCGGCCGCAAGCGCCTCTTCTTCGTGACACTGTCGCTCTACGTAGCCGCGACCGCGATGACCGGGCTCGCCTGGAGCTTCGGCTCGTTCGCTCTCTTTCGCGCGTTGACGGGCGCGGGGATCGGTGGCGAGAGCGCCGCCGTCAATTCGGCGATCGACGAGCTCGTCCCCGCGCGCGTTCGCGGTCGCGCCGATCTGGCGATCAACGGCACATACTGGCTCGGGACCATTCTGGGGGCTGGGCTCACCCTCGTCCTCGTGAACGCCGCCGTCCTGCCGAGAAACCTCGTCTGGCGCGTCGCGTTCTTGCTCGGCGCCATTCTCGGCGCAGCGATCCTCTTTCTGCGCCACCACCTGCCCGAGAGCCCACGTTGGCTCCTCTTGCACGGTCGAGTGGACGAGGCGAACGCGCTGGTGGCCAGCATCGAGCATCATGTCGCCGAGTCGCGCACGGCCCATCGAGGCGCGGCCCTGCCCGGGCCGGGCGCGCCTCAATGGCTCGAGGCAAAGGGAAACGTCACCTTCCGGGTCATCGCACGCGAGCTCCTGCGACACCACCCGCGGCGCACCATCCTGGGCCTGTCGCTCATGGTCGGCCAGGCCTTCGCGTACAACGGTGTCTTCTTCACGTACGCACTCGTCCTGGGTCGCTTCTACGGCGTGCCGGCCGAGGACGTCGGCTTCTACCTGATCCCATTTGCGTTCGGGAACCTGCTCGGCCCGGTCGCCTTGGGCGGGCTCTTCGACACGGTGGGGCGACGCCCGATGATCGCGACCACGTACGTCCTTTCGGGGCTGCTCATCGCGGCCGCCGGCTACGGGATGGTCCGGGGCTGGCTGACCGCCGAGACGCAGACCATCGTCTGGTGCGGCGCGTTCTTCGTCGCATCGGCGGCCGCGAGCTCGGCGTACCTCACGGTGAGCGAGCTGTTTCCCGTCGAGCTTCGCGGCATGGCGATCGCGCTCTTTTGCGCTGTCGGAATGTCCCTGGGCGGGCTGGCGGCCCCGGCGCTCTTCGGAGTGCTCGTAGAGAGCGGTGAGCGCGTGCGCGTGTTCTACGCATACCTCGTCAGCGCGGCGCTCATGATCGCCGGCGGCGTCGTGGCGGCCGTCCTCGGCGTGCCTGCCGAGGGCAAGTCACTCGAGCAGATTGCGGAGATGTAGAGGGCCTACACGATGTGGGCCATCGTATGTTCGCGTATCCGGAGTAGCTCTTGTCGTCCTATCCTCAAGCGCTATCTTAATGATTACGCTTTCGTCACCGTTCGGTAGAGATGGTTGCGACGCGTCCATTCGAGACGAGTGACCAAGAATGCACGACCGCGAGACTTGCATCGACTGTGGCGACCTTTCGCCCGAGACGAGCGAGGACCACACCCTCACGAGCTCGATGGGGTGGCGTTTGACGCGGGAGCGCCGGCCGGACGGGCGGGTGTGCGCTGTGTGGCGCTGCGCGGGCTGCTGGGAGAAACACAAGGCAAAGACGACGGCGGCGCGTGCGCCGGCGACTCCGAGGGTCGTGGCGCGGCGCTCCGGGTGATCCGCTGTCTCGCAGGACTGAGCAGCGTCTCTGGGGGTAAAGGCGCACCCGTGAGAGAGAGCAGGGGGCCGCTCTCGGTGGAGGGCCCGCCCGGTCTGATGGAAAGGCGTATCGCTCTGACGAGTGCGATGTGTTGGTATCCTGGAAGGACGCGCCCTCATCGAAGAAGCTCGCGCGTCTCCCGTGAGAACGATGGGCGGGTAAGCGGAGCGCGCGCGTCTGTCCTCGTTGAGACGAGCGCCGACGGCGCGCGACGTCGTCCTCTACCTTGGCGTTGGGCAACTGGCAGGAAACGAGTGAGCGTGGCTGAGAGGCAAGCGGTCGGGGGCGACGAGCAGATCGGGCTGGATCGGCTACGATGTGCAAATGGGCGATCTTGCCAAACGCCTGCGACCTACGAGGATCTCCTCGCGGTCCCGGACGGGTTGATCGCAGAGCTTATCCACGGGGTTCTCGTGACGCAGCCGCGCGTCACGCGCGCGCCGCCACGCGCCTAAGCACCAAGCTCGGGGGCCCCTTCGACCTCGGCGATGGAGGGCCGGGCGGCTGGGTCATCTTGTACGAGCCCGAGCTGCATTTGCGGGGGGGCCACGTGATCGTGCCCGATCTTGCGGGCTGGCGTCGCGAGCACATGCCGCAGGTGCCCATGAATGCTGCCGCGTTCGAGCTCACACCAGACTGGGTCTGCGAGGTGCTTTCGCCCGGGACCGGCGCGACCGATCGAGCGGACAAGGTGCCCTTGTATGCCGTGGAGGGCGTGGGATACGTCTGGCTGGTTGACCCACTCCTTCGGACGCTCGAAGTGCTGCGGATCGACGGCCCGACGTACCGGGTTCTCGGCGCATGGCGAGACGACGCGGTCGTGCGGGCCGAACCGTTCGACGCGGTCGAACTCGAGATTGCGTCGCTCTGGGCAACGTGAGCGACACCGGGCTCGCCGCGTCGCGCCTCGGTTCGAATCTCCTCAGTGCACGCGGGTACGCGCGACGCCGCGGGCGACCGCCGGTCACATCGTTTCCCGCGGCAGGCCTGAGAGATTCGGAGCGAAAGCGCCGAGATTTCGTTCCGAGTCGCGGCGGCGACCTCACTCCGAAGATCGTCCTTGCTCTTCCAGGTTCGACAGTGATGGGTGTCTCCCTTTTCTTGAGACCGCGAGCTTCGCCGCGAGCTCGTTCGCGTCCATTTGGTCGCCGCCGATATCTGCTTGTTCGCGGGCGAAGGCGAGGGCGTTGATTCCCCTTACTGCGGGCATGATCGTACTCGCGCTCGGAGGCCGCAGAAGAAGACGATCAAGGGATCGGTCAAAGTGACCGTTACCGCGACGCCGCTCGCTGCGCCGCAACCCGTCGTCGCGCCGGCCGCGCCGGCCGCGCCGACCGGCGGCTCGACGCCGCACGCGTAGCGATACGCATGCCCACAAATAGGGAAACGGGGAAACGCGCTCGACCAGCAGCGACTCTCCCCATTCCCGCACTCTCGTCGGAGCCCGGTTCGCGGGGATTGTTTCGGATGCGCGTGCGCAAGCGCTCGGCGGCGCATCCTGCGCGTTGCGCGTCGCGCAGACGCACGACCACGATGACCGATCGACGCCCACGGACGAGTGGTATCTCCGCCCTTCCGCTCCTCTCCCTTGCCGCCGTTCCCCCCGCGGAGTACCCCTCGTACCCACCATGCGCGACACCTTCGCGGCCAAGTCCAAGCTCGCGGTCGGCCCCGCTTCGTACGCCTTTTTCCGCCTCGCCTCCGTCTACGCGAAGTTTCCCCAGGCCGAGCGACTGCCCTTCTCCCTCAAGATTCTCCTCGAGTGCCTGCTGCGCACGGAGGACGACGTCTCGGTTCGCGCGGAGGACATCGAAGCGCTCGCGACGGTCGACCTGTCGGCTCCGCCCTCGCAGGAGATCGCCTTCACCCCCGCCAGGGTGCTCTTGCAAGACTTCACGGGGGTCCCGGCGGTCGTCGATCTCGCGGCGATGCGCAATGCCATGAAGACGCTCGGTGGCGACCCCAAGAAGATCGAGCCGCTCCAGCCCGTCGAGCTCGTCATCGACCACTCCGTGCAGGTCGACGCATTCGGTTCCCGCGACGCGCTCACGATCAACGCCCAGCTCGAGTTCTCGCGCAACAAGGAGCGCTACCAGTTTCTCAAGTGGGGCCAGAGCGCCTTCCACAAATTCAAAGTGGTCCCGCCCGACACCGGCATCGTCCACCAGGTCAACCTCGAGTACCTCGCACGCGTCGTCATGAAGAGCGACGACGGCAGCACCGTGTACCCCGATACGCTCGTGGGTACCGATTCCCATACGACCATGATCAACGGCCTGGGCGTTCTCGGTTGGGGGGTCGGTGGCATCGAAGCCGAGGCCGCGATGCTCGGGCAGCCGGTGAGCATGCTCATTCCCCAAGTCGTGGGCGTGAAGCTCACGGGCAGCCTGCCCGAAGGGGCGACGGCGACCGACCTCGTGCTGACCGTTACCGAGATGCTCCGAAAGAAAGGAGTGGTCGGGAAATTCGTGGAGTTCTTCGGCGACGGCCTCGCGCAGCTGTCGCTCGCGGACCGCGCGACGATCGCCAACATGGCACCGGAGTACGGTGCAACCTGCGGGATTTTCCCCGTCGACGCGGAGACGCTGCGGTACCTGCGCTTCACCGGCCGAGACGAGAGCCTCGTCTCTCTCGTCGAGAGCTACTGCAAAGAGCAGGGGATCTTCCACACGCCCGGGGCCCCCGAGGCGCGCTACGCCGATGTGGTGCGCCTGGAGCTGGGATCGATCGTCCCGAGCATCGCCGGCCCCACGCGCCCGCAAGACCGCGTGAAGCTCAGCGAGTCCAAGGGCAGCTTTCGGGCTTCGCTTGGGAAAATGCTGGGCAAGTCGGTTCCGAGCTCGCCCGCAGCGGCCCCACCCGATCCGAGCGCCAAAGCGAGCGCGACGATCGACGGAAAAGAAGTAGAGCTCGCGCACGGCTCGGTGGTCATCGCCGCGATCACCAGCTGCACCAACACCTCGAATCCGAGTGTGCTGATCGCCGCGGGGCTGGTCGCCAAGAAGGCGGTCGAGAAGGGGCTCGCGCAAAAGAGCTGGGTCAAGACCAGCCTCGCTCCGGGGTCGAAGGTGGTCACCGAGTACCTCGCGAAGGCGGGGCTCACGCCTTATTTGGACAAGCTCGGCTTTCAGACGGTCGGCTACGGATGCACGACCTGCATCGGCAACAGCGGTCCGCTGCCCGAGCCGGTGTCCAAGGCGATCGAACGAGGCTCTCTGGTCGTCGCGGCGGTGCTCAGCGGAAACCGCAACTTCGAGGGCCGCGTGCACGCCGAAGTTCGCGCCAACTATCTCGCTTCGCCCCCGCTGGTCGTGGCCTACGCGCTCGCCGGCACGGTCGACTTCGACCCGTACGCCGACTCGCTGGGCACCGGAAGCGACGGCAAACCGGTGTTCCTCAAGGATCTCTGGCCGACGCGCGCGGACGTAGCCGCGGCGATCGACAAGTGTATCGACCGAGCGATGTTCGAGCGCGTCTACGGGCGCGTCTACGACGGCGACGAGGAGTGGAAGAAGCTTCGCGTTCCGAGCGGGGATCTCTACGAGTGGGACGCGAAGTCGACGTACGTCAAGCACCCGCCCTACTTCGAAGGGATGGCGCGGGAGCCGGGCCCGGTGGTCGACATCAAGAACGCGCGCGTGCTCGCCCTCTTGGGCGACAGCATCACGACCGACCACATCTCACCGGCCGGCTCGATCAAGAAGAGCGGGCCCGCGGGTGCCTATCTCATCGCGCACGGCGTGGACGTGAAGGACTTCAATTCGTACGGCTCTCGGCGCGGCAATCACGAGGTGATGGTGCGCGGCACGTTCGCGAACGTGCGTCTGCGAAACCTGCTGGCCCCGGGCACCGAAGGCGGGGTCACGCGCTATCTCCCCGCGGCCGGCGAAGGCGCCGGCGAGACGATGAGTATCTTCGACGCGGCGATGCGCTACGAGAAGGCGGGGGTGCCGCTCGTCGTCCTCGCGGGCAAAGAGTACGGCTCGGGCTCGTCGCGCGATTGGGCGGCGAAGGGCCCGAAGCTACTCGGCGTGCGCGCCGTGCTCGCCGAGAGCTACGAGCGGATCCACCGATCGAACCTCGTCGGGATGGGGATTCTTCCGCTGGAGTACGAGGCCGGAGAGAGCGCGACGACGTTGGGTCTCACTGGCGAAGAAACGTATTCGATCGAAGGCCTGGCCGACGCGATCCCCAAGCGGCGCGCCATTGTCTGCGCGCGGCTCGCCGACGGGACGGTGCGCGAGTTCGCGGCGACCGTGCGGATCGACACCCCGCAAGAGCGCGAATACTACCGGCACGGCGGGATCCTGCCTTACGTGCTCAGGCAGCTCCTCCGCGCCTGACGCGTCGTTCTGGCACGGTCGGTGCTGCCGATCGCGCATGGCAACGCCTATGGGGCGGCTGAGCGTCGCTCGCCGGATCGCGGGCGTCGCCGTCGCATCGCTCGCCGTTCTCTTCATTGCCGCCTCCTCCCTGTGGGCGCTGGCGGGCACGCGTTGGGGAAGAGAACGCCTCGCGCGGCAGCTCGAGCGGATGCTCGCGCGCGACGGGATTCAGGCAACCCTTCGAGCGCGGCTGGAGCTGCCCCTGCACCTGGTGTTGGAAGACGTGCGCGTGTCGGCGCCCGATGACGAGCACGAGCTACCGACGTTCGAAGCGGCTCGCGTCGTCGTCCGTCCGCGAATGGCGGCGCTCCTCTGCGGTCGGCTGGAGGCGTCATCGGTCGAATACGAAGCGCCCACGCTCCGGGTGACGCACTCGCCCACCACGCTCGCACCGGCGCACGATGCGTGGACGCGCGCTCGCGACGTGCTGACGGGCCGCTGGAAGGTGCGGCGACTGGGCGTAACCAACGGGCGGGTGGAAGTCGTCTGGGGATCCGTGCGTGTCGTGGCAGGCGGCATTCATGTCACCGCGCACGCCCGGAGCGTCGGGGGAACTTTGCGCATACGCATCGCGGAGGGACGCCTCGACGAGCCAGCGAGCAACGGCGGCGCCTACCGTGACGCGCTCTGCGCGCTCGACGCCTCGGTACGCGTCGACTCGACCGAGGTCCAGATCGACCGTTTCGAGGCGCGCGGCGTGGCAGACGTCGATCAGGGAAGGATTGCCTGCGCACTGCCTGACGTGCGCGACGGCGGGGTCGCCCTGAAGGCGGAGCGCGCCTCCATCGAGCTCGACTCCCGAGGTCACCCCTCGGTGATTCGCGGTCACGTCAGCGCGCGCGCGCCGCTCGCCCTACTCAACCGAACAGGGCGGGTCGCTTCCATCCAGGGTTGGGCGAGCGTGGACGCCGACGTGCGTTACGCCGCCGGACGACGGTTGCCGGAAGGGCGCGGCACCGCCCAGGCGCACGATGTGAGCGTCGACGACTACCGTGTGGCGCGAGCGATCGACGCTCGCCTGTCGCTGGAGGACGACGTTCTGCGCATCCCGTCGGCCGACGTGGACACGACGTCGGGCACGCTGCGCCTGGCCGACGTCGAGCTCCACCCGCTGGCCTCGGGCGCACCCCTGCGCGCGCGGGTCGACGGCAGTCGACTGCGGTTCGAAGAGTTCTTGCGCGCGATCAAAGTCGCTCGCCATCCGCACGTCAGCTGGGCGATCGAAACCATGCGCTGGGAGGAAATCGAGGGGACCATCCGGCCTCTCGCGATCTCGGGCCGCTTCTCCGCGCAGACGGGCAGCTTCGCGGTCTTCGACGGGGCCTGCGACGTGGAGCATTGCGCGCGCATTTGGAGCTTCGCGCGGTCGACCATCGGCGCTCGCGCGACCTTGACCTCTCGCGCGTTCGAGCTGGACGACGTACGCGCGACGTTGACCGGCGGCGAGGCCCATGCGAGTCGGGTGGTCATTGGATTCCACGACGAGCTCCGCGTCGAAGGGGGGCGCGCAGCTCTTTCCCTTGGGCGAGACTCGCCGCTCGCGTCGCTCGCGATCGCCGGGCAACTGCAAGGCGAAGCGCGCGTCTTCGGGCGCCTCGGCGACCCCGTGGTGGACTTCGGCGGTACGGTCGACGGCTTCGTTCTCGACGGCGACCCTCTCGGCGACATCACTTCGGTGCACGGTCGCTATCACGACAGCGTCCTTTCGTTCGACGGCGTGCGCGCCCGCAAGGGGACGAGTCTCTACGAAGTCCCTTCTCTGCGGATCGGTTTCGGCCACGACGGGCACCTGAATGTCGAGGCGATCGCCATCGCCCGCGAGCTGCTCGTGCGCGATCTTCTGTCCCTCGCGCGCCTCGACCAGCGAGGGCCCCTCGCCATGCTGGGCGGCAGCTTGAGCGATACGCGCGCACGCATACGCTACGTGCGACACGGGCCCGAGGACCCGCTCGGGCACGGGACTATTTTCGTGACCGCCGACGCGGGACTGATCGCTCCGAGCGCTTACGGTCAGCACTTCGACGAAGGCTCGATCGGTGTGGACGTGCGCTGGTGGGACCCAGCGGCGGGTCTGGCGGGCGTCGACGTCGACCTGCGAACGCTCGCGCTGCGCGATCGCCGCACGGGGCGCGCGGCGCAGCCCGAGGGGTCGATCCTCGCCAGCGGGCAGTTGGCCGGCGGCACGATCCAAGCCGAGGCCGTGGTATCGGCCGTGCCGCTCGCGCGCCTGGGGACGACGGCGGACACGGCGTCGATCGAGGGGCGTGTGTCCGGCGTCGTGCACGCGGCCGGGACGATAGCGGCGCTCGGAGCCTCCGCCGACGTCGAAGTCACCCCACTGCTCGTGGGGAAGGTCCCATTCGGTCCGTCGGCGTTTCATGTCGAAGCGGCGCTCGGTGCGCTCGTGCCGACGCGCGTCGCCGCGAGTGGAACCCTGCTCGGAGGCGAAGTCACCGTTCGAGAGCTCGTCGCCGATGCACGGGGCCTTCGCGGCCGGGCGACGTTGCGTTCGCTTCGTCTCGATCCCTTGGTGCAGCCTGCGTCGACGGGGCGGCCGAGCGGCGCGCCCGTCCCAGAAGGGGTCCGTGCGGTGGTGTCGGGCGAGCTGACGTTCGACGCGCTCGACCCGCGGGACATCGCCCACGCGCGCGCGCGCTTCGTTCCGACTGCGGCCAGCGCTTCGCTTGGGGAGCAGAGCGCTCGGCTCAGCCCGGACGGCGCCGCGGTCGTTCTCGCGGACGACACGATCGTCTTCCCGCCTCTGCACACGGTCGTGACCTTCCCCGAGCTTCGGGTCGTCAAGGCCCCGACGGGGCCGCGGCCGACGGGTCGATCGCCAGCGCCGTCGGGCGAACCGCGAGACGAGCGGCTCGTGCGCGCGACCATCCGAGGTTCGGTGACGTCGCTCTCCCGGGGGCCGCAGATGGACTTCGAGGTCGCGGTACCCCACGCCGATCTCTCGCTCCTCGTCGGCGTCGTCCCCGACCTGACGCGTGCCGACGGGTCGTTCGCCGGCGTAGTGACCGCCAAGGGGCCGCTCTCCGGGCTGGCGCTCGGGGGAGAAGTGCGCGCCCACGCCGACCTGGTGGACGTCTCGTGGATCCCCAGCGAGCTCCACCAGGTCGACATCGACGTCGGAATCGACCGGCGAGAGCTTCGGGTGATTCGCGCTTCGGCGACGCTTGGGGACGGCTTCGTGGAAGCCAGTGGGGGGAGCCTGATCACGGGGTTGCTTCCCGGGCTGACCACCCTGACCCTTCGCGCGCGCGGCGTGCACCTCGCCGTGGCGCGTGGCGTCGACACCGCATTCGACGCGGATGCCCGGGTGGTCATCGATTTTCGCCGTCTCCTGCGGGGCGGCTCGCACGCGGTCGTGGTCACCGGCGACGCGGCGCTCGACGCGCTCGCCTACCGGCGCCCGCTGGACACTTCCGGCTCGCGACAAAGCGACCCCGGCTCGGATTACGACCCGTCGCGCGACGTCGTCGACTTCGCCCTCCGGCTGCGCGCTCGCGGACCGGTCCAAGTCGAAGACGACGTGGCCAGCGTGCGCTTCGTTCCGGCGGGCGACATCTGGCTGCGCGGCACCAACCAGCGCCCGTCTCTCGACGGTCGGCTGATCTCGGTCCGCGGCGGAAAGCTGCACGTGCGCGGGATATCGCTCGACGTTGCGCGCGCGACGCTCGACTTCGACGATCCCGCGGGCGTTTCTCCGCGCATCGACCTGGTCGCAACCACCGACTACCGCCGCGTCAGCGCGTTCGAAGCACCCATGGCGTTCGCATCGTCGTCCGGCGCCCGCGGAGCCCAGGCTTGGCGCATATGGCTGAGGGCCCTCGGCGGCCAGGGGGATCTGCACGTCGAGCTCACGAGCGATCCCCCCCTGAGCCAGCCCGACATCGTTCTCCTGTTGGCCCTCGGCATGACCCGTCCGGAGCTCGACGCCATGCAAGCGACAGTCCAGTTGCAGGCCAGCGCCGGACTCCAAGTGCTCGCGGGGCTGGGCGGGGCCGAGCGGATCGTGCGCGATGTCGTGCCCATCGACGAAGTCCGTTTCGGCGCCACGTACTCGCCGCAGAGCTTGGTTGTCGTTCCGGACGTGACGCTGGGTAAACGCATCGGCGAGCGAATGGCCGCCACGGTGACGAGCAGCCTCGCGTACCAGCGCATCGTCGGTGGCACGGTCTCCTGGGGGCTGGGGAGCAACTTGTGGTTCGAGGGTCTATGGGAGAACGTCGCTCCCGTTCCCGTCTATCCCGTCGGCGACTTCGGGGTAGCGGTGCGCTGGCGGCTCGAGCTCTGAGGGCGCGAGCTCTCGCGCAACCCTCCCAAGGGAAGAAACGCTACGCGGACGATCGGCTGCGCTGGGCGGGGCCTTGCGCCGGGGAGGGCTCCGGCTATTATTTTCGTGCTCACGGACGTTTCCCCCGGCAAGGACGCTCTCTCGACACATGGGAACGCGGATCGCGCTCGAAGGTTACGCAACGTGGGGAAGCGGCGGATTCCGCCGTCGCGCCCTGGCTCCTGATTCCGCGGCTGTTTGGATGGCAGGCACTTGGTGAAGGCGCTCCCGGCGGAGCGCGGGTTCGTAGCCGCTACGAGAGAGAAGAGATACTCATGGGGACGCGTCTTTATGTCGGCAATCTGTCGTTCTCGTCCACGGTCGAGACGGTGCGGGAAGCGTTCGCACGGATCGGTGAAGTGACCGACGTCCACATCGTGACCGACCGCGCATCGGGGCAGTCGCGCGGCTTCGGGTTCGTGACGATGGGCTCTCCAGCAGAAGCTCAAAAGGCGATCGAGGCGATGAATGGCGCTTCGCTCGACGGTCGCGCGCTCCGCGTGAACGAGGCGGAAGACCGGCCGCAACGCGGGGGCTTCGGTGGCGGCGGTGGCGGCGGGGGGGGTGGCGGAGGCGGCTATGGCGGCGGTGGCGGCGGTGGTCGCCGCGGCGGTGGTGGCGGCGGTGGCGATCGCCGCAACCGCTGGTAGCCCGCAGCCACAACAGGCATAGACCCCCCGACGGCGCCCCTTAGCGGCCCCGGCCGCCGAGAGCGGTCAAGTCGAGGGGCCGAGAAGCCTCGAGGCTGCCCATAGGGCGCGTTTTGCGTTAGAGCTTCATGCATGCGCCTCGCGATGATCGGGCTCGGCAAGATGGGGTACAACATGACCTTGCGCCTGCTGGGAGGCGGGCACCAGGTGGTGGCGGTCGACCAGAATTTGGAGGTGGCGCGCGACCTCGCCAAACAGGGAGCGACTTTCGCGAGCAGCATCGGCGAGGCCATCGCGGCGCTGCAGCCGCCGCGGGTCGCCTGGGTCATGGTGCCCGCGCAGGTGACCGATTCGGTCATCGTCGAGCTCAGCGAGCGTCTCTCGAAGGGAGACGTGCTCGTCGACGGGGGCAACTCGAATTGGAAAGACTCTCGCGCGCGCGCAGAGTCGCTCGCGCAGAAGGGGCTGTCCTTCTGCGATGCAGGTACGAGCGGCGGCGTCTGGGGTCTCAAGAATGGCTACTGCCTGATGGTCGGCGGTACGCCCGAAGCCGTCAGCATCTGCGAGCCGATCTTCAAGACCCTCGCCCCCGAGGGGGGCTATGCGCACGTTGGGCCGCCTGGCGCGGGACATTACGTCAAGATGGTGCACAACGGCATCGAGTACGGGTTGATGCAGGCGTACGCCGAGGGGTTCGAGATCCTGAAGACCTCTCCCTTCAAGCTGGACCTGCACACGATCTCGCGGATTTGGGGCCGCGGCTCGGTCGTTCGCTCGTGGCTCCTCGAGCTTCTCGAGGCCGCGCTCGCCGGCGACGCCGAGCTCAAGGCGATCAAAGGCTGGGTGGAAGACTCGGGCGAGGGACGCTGGACCGTGCAGGCGTCTATCGATCAGAGCGTGCCCGCCCCGGTGATCACTCTGTCGCTTCAGGCCCGGTTCCGATCGAGGCAAGACGAATCGTACGGTGCGAAGATCCTCGCGGCGCTTCGCAACCAGTTCGGCGGGCACGCGGTCAAGAAGGCGTGACCGGCGGCCGCGCGTGCCCGAGCTCCCCGACGTCGAAGTCTACCTCGCGCATTTGCGGCGTAGAATCGTCGGCGAGACGCTCGATCGGGTGCGCGTTGCCACGCCGTTCCTCGTGCGCTCGTTCGAACCGCCGCTCCGCTCCGCCGAAGGCAAGCGGGTGCGCGAGCTCCGGCGCGTCGGCAAGCGCATCGCGTTCGGCCTGGACGACGACCTCTGGATCGTCCTGCACTTGATGATCGCCGGCCGTCTGCGGTGGCGGGAGCGCGAGGCAAAGATTCCGGGCAAAGTCGGGCTTGCGGCGTTCGACTTTTCCTCGGGGACCGTCCTTCTCACCGAGGCGTCGACCAAGAAGAGGGCGTCGCTGCATCTCGTGCGCGGAGAGACCGCGGTGCGCGACCTCGATCCCGGCGGCATCGAGCCGCTGGACGCGGATGTGGCCTCCTTTGCCGCGGTCTTGCGCAGCGAGAGGCACACGTTGAAGCGCGCGCTGACCGATCCGCACCTCTTCAGCGGCATCGGCAACGCATATTCCGACGAGATTCTGTGGCGCGCCCGCATGTCTCCCATGCGTCCGACCAGCGCTATGACCGACGAACAGATCGCGATCCTTCATGCCGCGACGCAGTCGACGCTGCGTGAGTGGACCGATCGACTGATGGCCGAAACGGGCGACGAGTTCCCCGAGAAAGTGACCGCATTTCGTCCGGAAATGGCCGTTCACGGCCGGTACCGGAAGCCTTGCCCGGACTGCGGCGCCCCGGTGCAGCGGGTCGCGTATGCCGAGAACGAGGCGAACTACTGCGCCCGCTGCCAGACCGCCGGCAAGCTCCTGGCGGATCGGTCGCTGTCCCGCCTGATGCACGGCGATTGGCCGAAGACACTCGACGAGCTCGAACGGCGCCGCACGGGGAATCGGTGACTCAGTCGGGCGGCGGGAAAGCTCCTCCCGTTCCCGTGCCCGTGCCCGTGCCCGTGCCCGGCTCCCCCTTTAGCCCGAGCACCTCGTACGCCACGACTGGTTGCGCGCGCCCTTTCACCCTGAGCTCGCGCACCGGCCGCGCGACGACGACGTGCTTCGTCAGCGCGTAGGTCTGTTCGCTGATCAGCACGTCCACGCCGAGCTCCTTCGTGCTGGTCTCCAGCCGCGAGGCGAGATTCACGGCGTCGCCGATCACGGTGTATTCCATGCGCTTCTCGCTCCCGATGTTCCCCGCGACGACCAGGCCCGTGTGAATGCCGATGCCCGTGCGCAACGTCGGCAGGCCCCGTGCCTCGAGACCGACGTTCAGATCGTGGAGCCCGCGGCGCATCCGCACCGCTGCGCGCACCGCATTGACCGGGTCCTCCGGTTTGGGAACGGGTGCGCCGAACACCGCCATGAGCGCGTCGCCGATGTACTTGTCGACGACGCCGTCTTCCTGCATCACGATGCCGACCATTTCGGTGAAATACTCGTTGAGGAGCGCGACGAGGTTTTGCGGATCCATCCTCTCGCTGATCGAGGTGAAGCTTCGTATGTCGGTGAAGAGGATCGAGACCTCCAGCGACTCGCCGCCGAGCGACACCTTCCCCTCGAGCAGGTGCTCCATCACGGTCGCCGTCATGTACTTGCCGAAGGTCGTGCGCAGCTTGTCGCGCTCCTTCAACCCGTCGACCATTGTGTTGAACCCGCTGGCGAGAGTTTCGAGCTCATCGCCCGTGCGCACGGGCTCGACGTGCACGTAGTCGAGGCGCTCCACCCGCTTGAGCGCCGTGTTCATTTGCCGGAGCGCGCGCGACATCACCGAGGCCAGCCGCCACCCTACCCAAACGGACACGGCGGCTGCGATCGACAGCACCGCCAGTGCGTAGACCAGGTGCCGGCGGACGATGACCTGAATGTCGGTCACATCGAGCGCCGCGAGCATTCCGATCTTGCCTAGCCGCCCATCGAGCTGCCGCGGCTCGAATCGCTGAATGGCCCAGGAGCGGCCGCGCGCTTCCACGATCGTCGTGTCCGTGCGCTTGGCGACGCCGATGGCGCTGCTCGGAAACTCGGGGGTCGCCCCGACCACATGGCGATCCGCGGCGTCCACGATGGTCAGTGCCAACTGCAGGCCCAGCTTCGCGCTCGAGTTCTCGAGATACTCGCCGTCCACGGGCAGGCACACTACGACTCCGCCGTCGCCGGGGATCGGCGCGCCGATGACGTAAGCGGGCGGAGCGTCCGACGATGGCGATTCGCATCCGTGTTCGATGACCCCCTTGAACTCCTTGCCCTTCGGCACGTCCACGAGCTCGGCAATCTCGCTCACCTGGTGCGGCGGATGCTGGCAGCCGACTTGCGCGAGGACGTGACCGTCGCCCTCGACGATCAGAATGTCGATGTTCGGGTATGCGCCGATGAACAGCTGCACGAGCCGTCGGACGGGAGCGGCGTCATGGTGCAGGAAGGCTCGGGCCGTGGCGCCGTCGGCCGCGATGACTCGCGTCGCCACGGCCAAGTCCAAGATGTCGTCGTCGAGCTCGGTCTGAAACGCGCGCTCGGCCTCGGTTACCCGGTCGTCGACTTCGTCGACGAGCTGCCGATGCAACGACCACGAGAGAACTGGCAGCGCCACCACCATGGCCACTATCGACAGCGATACGAGGGCCGTGAGCTTCGCACGAACGGTCGGCAGGCGTAGCCGCATGGCCGGCCGATGCTACCGTACCGGGTCGGTGAAGCGGGACGTTCGGTCGCTTCTCGACACCGCGTTACGATGAGCTCCCCGCAAAGGGTATTCCGGCACGCGGCGGGGAGCTCGACTCGAATCGCTGGGAAGCGATTCGGGATCTCGGGGGAAGCCCCAAGGAAATCGTCCTAAGCGCGGTGTTGCGAGCTTGCGATCGCGCGAACGCTGCCAATGGCGCCCTCGACCGCGATCGGCGCAGGAGCCTCTTGCTCTGCGGGCCGCGCCCCCGACTTCTCGGCGAAGTCGCTGTTCCGCGCGAGGCCTTTGCTTCCCCGCCGATGGAAGTACTCCTCCTCGATGAATTGCTGAAATTCGCGAAACGAGACGCTTTGCTCCGAGATGGAGTCGAGACGACGCGTCACTTTGAGTACGCTCATCGCCGACAGCATCGCGTTCACGGCCGTGTAGAGCGCGGGGGTGGAGTAAAGCACGATCTTGAACCCCAGGGCGTGGAGCTGGTCAGACGGAAGAAGCGGCGTCTTGCCCCCGTGGATCAAGTTGATGACCTTGTGCCCCGGGACTTCGTCGCCGATGCGCTTGAGCGCCTCGACCGAGGGCAGCCCGTCGATCAGCGTCACGTCCGCCCCGGCCGCGTGAAACTCTTTGGCCCGTAGGATCCCCTCTTCCATCGAAGTGGCGTCGGTGCGCGCGATCACCACGAGCGGCGTCTGGCGGGCCTGGAGCGCGCAATCGAGCTTCCGCATGTACTGGTCGAGGGGAATGATGCTCTTGCCGGCCGCATGACCGCATCGCTTCGGGAAGACCTGGTCTTCCAGAATCATCGCCGCCGCGCCCGCGTGCTCGAGCTCGTGGACGGTTCGCGCGACGCTGTCTTCGTTGCCGTAGCCATTGTCGGCGTCGACGACCAACGGGATGCGGAGCGCGTGGGAAATGTTCTTTGCGACGAGCCCTGTCTCCACCAGGCTCGTTAGACCGATGTCCGGATTTCCGAGCAGGCTGGCGGCGATGCCGTACCCGCTCATGAACACGGCCGGAAAGCCCGCCCGCTCGAGGATCATCGCGCTTAGCACGTCGTAGCAGCCGGGCAGCTCGATGCCGTGGGGGCTCTCGAGCAGCTCGCGCAGGCGCTCCGCCATGTGATTCATAGACTTCATGTGACCTCCGACCAACCGAACTAGCGGATGGAAATATGGCGACCCACTCTACCGCGCTACGCACGAGCGTGCACGCGAGATACGTGCGTTCGCCCGCGAGCGGCGCGGGTCTATCGCAATGAGCGCCGCTGCGCTCTAAAACGTCATCTCGATACGTGCCGACGCGGGGCCTAGCATCAGCCGGGCCACATTCGGCGCCTCATGGGGCGCCGCGTTCGAGGAGAGCGACGAAACGGTCGAAAAGAGCGTGATTCCCCCGACGACGACCGCGGCCGCCGTGAGGGAATCGGCGATCACCGCGTACGTCGTCGTGAGATTCGCATAGTGATTGAGAGTTGCGATCGTCGTCGGGAACGTGCGCCGCGCGTCGGACAGGTCGGTGGCGGTCTTATTGGCCAGCAGACCGAATGTGACGGCGCCCGCCGCCAAGGCCCCGGTCGCAACCCAGCCAATAACGCGGATCGCAGCCCCGCTTCCGCGTGACACGGGCGGAACGTCGGCCGGAAGTGCGATTTGCTGGAGCCGACCGGAAACCTGAGAGCCATCGGCGGAAGCCGGGAGTGGCAACGAAACGGAAACGTTGTCATCGGCCGCCACGTCGACGAAGCGCGTGACAGGCGACCGTCCGGACATCATGGCCACGACCTTTCGGTGACCGATGCTGACCAGGACCGGCTCATCGAGGGGCGTCTTGCCCACCAATTGGTCGTCGATGGTGACTTCCGCGCCCGGAGGGATCGTCGCGACGTTCAGGTGGCCCACGCGCGTTCGCAGCACCTCGACGCTGCCCTCGACCTCCGCGCGGTGGCTCTCCGTCGGACTCGACTCCGCCAGGTACTGCTTGAACGTGGTCAACGCGCCAGCGTAGTCCTGCAGCTGGTATTCAGTTTCGCCGACGTTGTAGAGAACAGCGACGTTCGGCGCGAGGCTGTACGCGCGTTTGAACTCGACGAGCGCGGCGCGATAGTCGGCCTCGCTGTAGAGCACCACGCCCCGCTGAAAGTGTTTGCCCGCCTCGTGCGTCGGCGAGTCTGCCTCTTGGGCGGACGCACCCACGGCAGCAAGGGACAAAAGCAAGACGGCAAGCAGGGCAAGGGCCTTCGGTAGAAGACGACAGACGGGCAGGTTCATTGAGCTCCGTACGGGTTGCTGGTGGCGATCGGCCGCAGCGGGGGCCGCCCGCCGGCGGGTCCGACGTCGGTCCGCGCGGTCGCCAGCGATTGTACGGAAAAGCCGTCGCCGAGGCTTGCCGCGTTGGCCGTGGCGGGTTGCGGCGCGGCGCGGCGGGTCGGACGCGCTTGGGGCGTTGGCGCGGTCGGGCGAACCGCTGCGGGCGCGCGTCGATTGAGGCTCATCTCGATGGACACGTCGTTCGCGAACGTGACGTCCTCCACCTTCGTCTCATAGCCGTCGGCGGTCGCGCTCACGTGGTGAATTTGGCCGTCTTTCGGATACCGAGCGCGGAAAGGGTTGTTCAGCACCAGAGCGCCGTCGATGGTCATCTGCGCCGTGGGGGGCGAGACGCGGAGCGCGACGTCGATGAGCTGGGGCTCTTCCCCGACCGATGGCGCAGATATCGGTGGGGCGCTGACCGCCGTCGATCGAACCGCGGAAGACCCGCCGCGCGAGGCGACCGCGAGAAGAGCGGCCCCCAGAAGCAGCGCGCCGACACTGGACCCGAAGATTGCGACCCGTTTCGTCGTGGACGGCGCCGGAGCGGCATCTGCAACGGCCGCGTCGAGCGTGGCAGTGGCCGGCATGGAACGCGACATGCCGCCGCTCGGGGCGAAGCTGCTGCTCGGCGTGAAGAGCGGCGCCGCCACGTCCCTCGGTCCGTCGCCGCTGATGTTGGCGCTCGTGGGGGTACCCGCGAGCTGAGCCTGGAAAGTCGGCATCACTCCGGACGAGCGCGGTCCCCGGCGAACCCGGGTGAGAGCTTCTTCGATGACTGTGTTCATCTGGCGGCGCTCGTCCGCGAAAGCCTCGGCGACCAACGGTCCGATCTCACGCATCGTCAGCGTATCACCGCGCCGCGCAAGGTGTTCCTCGAGCTCGCTCTGGAGCTCGGCTGCGGTCGCGTACCGGTCCTCGCGCTCGAAGGCCATCGCGCGCGCGCAGATGCGCTCCAGCTCTTCAGGGACGTCGGGCCGGACGCCGCGCAGCGGCGGCGGTCCGTCGCGGAGGATCCGGGTCAGAATCTCCACCTCGTTCATTCCGGGCCAGAGGCGTCGCCCCGCAGCGGCTTCCCAGAGCATGACCCCTGCGGAATAGATGTCCGCGCGCCGATCGACCTTCGCCCCCTTGGCCTGCTCGGGCGCCATGTACGCGACGCGCCCCTTGAGCACCCCCATCTTTGTCTCGAGCGACGAGTCGACGGCTTTGGCAATCCCGAAATCGAGGACCTTCGTCTGGCCGTTGAACGTGACGAAGATGTTCAGGGGGCTCACGTCGCGGTGTACGATCCCGAGGGGCTCGCCATCGAATTCGCGCAGCTCGTGCGCGTGGTGCAGACCCAGGAGCGCCTCGGCAACGATGCGCAGATGGGCGCCGACCGAGAGGCGCCCCGACAACCGTTTTCCGATGCGGTGCAGTGATCGGCCGTCGAGAAACTCCATCACCATGTAGTGCCGATTGCCGTCCGAGCCGACTTCATTGGTCTGGACGATGTGCGGATGAATCAGGCGTGCGGCGAGCCGAGCTTCTTCGAGGAACATCGTGACGTAGGTTTCGTCCTCGCACAGCTCCGGCTTGAGCTCTTTCAAGACGAGAAGCTTGCTGAATCCACCCGGTCCTTGAGACGCCGCGAGGTAGACGTTTCCCATACCACCCCGCGCGAGCTCTGCGATCAGGTGATACTTTCCAATCTCGGACCCTATCGGCATTTGTCGTGCTGTGGATGTCATCGTCGACTCGGCTGCCTGTAAGTGCTTTGGGTAGGTGGTTTTCCGCGGAGAACGCAGCACCAATCAAAAGCTGCACAAGTCAGACCATCAGGTTTCGTTGCCGTCCGCATGTCGGATCGATGACGATTCGGTTCGCCGATCCTTGGCGGTTTTCGTGTGCACTGCGCGTCTACCCCTTCATTCGTCGCACGAGTTCACGCCCCGCCGGGTGCGGAAAGGAAGCACCGCATCGACAGATCGGGCCCGGCCACCACCGCCACCTTCATTGGTCCGGGGTCCGCCGCCCCCGGAGCATCGCTGCTTGTTCGCGTCAGTCTCCACACCCCTGCGGGAAAGCGATCTGTCGTCCAGAGACGGGTCGCCCCTCGAATGGACCGCTTGTCGCTCTAGCCCTAGCCCGTCTCGCCGCTCGCAACCCCATCGGCCGTCGAACCGCGCGGATCAGGGTGTGGGGTCCGCGCAGCAGCGAAAGCCGGTGGAGTAATCGAGGTGCGACACCGGGTGCGCCGTCGTCCGGTAGTTGCAGCCGTCGCCGTTCAAATGCGTGTCCAGGTAATAGCCGCCTTGAAACGTGCCCTCAGGATCGTCGACCCACTCGTGCAGGTTGCCTACCATGTCGAACACGCCATATTCGTTGGTGCACCCCGCGCGTTCGCCCGTTCGCGTCAGCGTTCCGTCCAGCTGATTGAGCCGCGGATCGGCCATGTTGCCGCCGTACCCCCACATCCACCGGTGTTCCGGCCTGCTGTCGAGCTGCGGGTTGAAAAAGTGCATGCTGCTCCGGCCGTTGTCGTTGCAGCGACCCACCTGCCGCGCGTTTCCGTACGGAAAAATCGTCGCTCGCGGCCCCATGCACGCATTTCGCCACTCGTCCGGCTTGCAGAGGCGCTTGCCGCTGCGTTCGCAGGCCTCGCTCGCCTTGACCCCGCTGATGTACCCCTGCGGGTAGACGCCCGCCAGGCTCACCGCGCGCACTACGGCGCCGCTCGGAACGACCTGGAAGAAGGGCCACGGGCGCTCTTCGCCATTCGGGAGCACCTCGACGAGCGACGCCTCATAGACATCGACGCAGTAGCTGCCCCCGATCATCGCCATTCCGGGGGGGCATTGCGAAGACTCCACGTGAAGGGCGGCAGGCACGATCGCCTCTTGGAGCGGATTGTCCCGTCGCATGGCCTGCCTCGACGTGGCCCCGACCGCGCTACCGCGTTTCTTCCACTTTGGACGAAGCCGCGACTTTGGAGCCGGCCGCTTGGTGCGGCGCGACGGGGTGGGCTCGTTGCCCGAAGCGAGCCTAACGCTTCGACGAGGGCCCGGCAGAGCCACGGCCGTTCCTCCCGCGGGGGCGGGAGCGAGCGCCAGCGCAGGGGTTGCGTCCGCGCTCGTCCACAAGACGAGCGAAGCGGCGATCATCGGGATGATGAGCACGTCCTAGATCGATACATCCGAGGGCGTGCATTTGGGAACCCCCAATCGAAGCCAACGAAGGTACGTCTGGGTAAACGAATTCGTGTCACGTGCCGAACGGCCACAGTGAGGCCGCTTGCTACGCGCCGAGCGAGTCTCCCCAGACGGCCTACGGCCGCCTTACGAAGCGTTTGCCTTCGTTTCGCGGCCGTCGGGCCTCGACCCTTACTTGCCCAACTTGCCCAACTTGCCCAACTTGGCGCGCGGGCTTCTGCGCGGTGCCGCTTTGCCCGTCGGCGCTGCCTTACGTGCGCTGCCGCGCTTCGGCGCTACCGCTTTGCGGCTGGAGCCGCGAGCGCTCGGACTCGCCGATCCGCGGCGCGCGGCGTTCGCGCTCGTCCTTCGCGCGGCACTGCGCGGGGTCGTCGAACGACGACCGCGCTCGCTCGGTTCCCGGCTCTCTTTGGTCTCCGTCGCGCCTTTTTGCTGCGCGCTTCGCTGGGTCGGCTTCTTCCTCTGGGGCATCTTTCTTCTCCTTGGGTGCGTACGCGAAGCGCACGCGAACGGCGCGGGCTGCACGAGCCACGCCAACGTGCGGCCCACCCGGTGCCCAACGCGCAGAGGCTCGACGACCCGCCTGGATCGCGCCGACCGCGACCGCTCCACCACTCCACTACCCGATACCCGAGCGGGCGCGTCGCCTCCCTCGCGCCCGCCGCAAGCGGCGCTGAGCCCCGCGAAAACGCGCTGCCGCGCGCTTCTTGGGCGGGGTCACTTCGCGGCCATGGTTTGGAACGTCTCTCTCGACCGCCTCCCGCGGTAGATTGATGGATGATGCCGTCCAAGCGCCCGTCGACCCCGCCCCCGTCGCGCGTCGGCCTCGTGCTCGCCGGGGGGTCCGCGAGGGCCGCGTACGAGGTCGGCGTCGTTCGCTACGTACTCGAAGACGTGGCGCGTGCGCTCGGGCGACCCGTGCCGATCGACGTGATCTCGGGGACCTCGGCCGGCAGCATCAACGCCGTCATGCTCGCGGCGCACGCCGACAAGCCTGCGGAGCGCGCTGCGATGCTCGCGAAGCGCTGGACTCACCTCGAGCTCGAGAAAGTGGTCCGCCCGTCCCCGAGCGGGATCCTCCCCATCGTCGGTCGCATGTTCGGGCGACCGGTGCGCCGCGATGCCCACGCACGGCGACGCGGCGGAATGTTCGATCCCAGCGGCATCGAACAGATCGTCTACGACGCCGTCCCGTTCGGCGCGATCGGCGAGCACATGCGCGCGGGGCATCTCGCCGCCCTGTCCATCTCGACCACGCATGTGGCGAGTGGCCGTACGGTGGTGTTCGTTCAACGTCGCGAAGGGGGGACGCCGCGGTGGGGAAGCGACCCGACGATGGTCGTGCGAGCCTCACAAATCGAAGCCAAGCACGCTCTCGCGTCGGCCGCGGTGCCGCTCCTTTTCCCCGCGGTCGAGATCGACGGGCAGTTCTACTGCGACGGCGGTTTGCGGCAGAATGTCCCCCTGTCGCCCGCTCGGCGTCTCGGTGCCGACGGGCTCATCGTCATCAACCCCCGCTACATCCGCGAGGAAGCGCCCGCGCCCGCGGTCGCCGAGGAGCGTGAGCGTCTTTACCCCGATCCGCTGTTCGTCGTCGGCAAAGCGATGAACGCCCTCCTGCTCGACCGCATCGAGAACGATATACGCCGCCTCCAGAAGCTCAACGCCGTACTCGACGCCGGCACTCGGCGGTTCGGCCCGGGCTTCCTCGGCGCGATCAACGACGAACTGGGGCGCGGCGGCGAGGGCGTGCTTCGCCCGCTCGAGGTCGTCTACATTCGCGCGTCCGAAGACATCGGCGTCCTTGCTGCCGACTACGCGCGGTCCGCGGAGTTCGCGAAGCGAGTGCCTGGAATTTTGGGGCGAGTCATTCGTCGCGTCGTGGAGGGGGAGAGCGAGGCGGACTTTCTGTCGTACGTGATGTTCGACGGGGTCTTCGCGGGACGGCTCATCGAGATTGGGCGAAGCGACGCGCGGGCCCGACACGAAGAGCTCGTGACCTTCTTCGCCAAGCGGATCGACGCGCCAACGAAAACGCAAGCCGGCACTTCGTCCCGCGCTCCAAAATGATCCACGCTAGGAGTGGGCTATCCATGCCGGCGCTTCCGCAGAAAACCGACTTGAAAGAGCAGCTTGCGCGGGCCCTTGCGGCAGACCTGTCCGTTCGAGAGCGCGCCCACCGGGCAGCGAGCGAGGCAGCGACCCACGCCGAGGCGAAGCCCGAGAATGACAAGGACACGCGCGCTCTCGAGCAGTCGTACCTCGCGCACGGCGAGGCGCGTCGCGTCGAAGAGCTTCGAGCGGCGCTGGTCAACGTGGAGGCGATGGCGGTGCGCGCCTTCGGGGAGCACGACGCAGTGGTGCTTGGCGCCCTCGTCACGACCGACGAGGGCGGCGCGCGAACGCTTCTCTGGATTGCTCCTCACGGCGGAGGCAGCCGCCTGGCCGGGGGCCTCGTGCAAGTGGTCACGCCGCGATCGCCCCTCGGGCAGGCGCTCATCGGCAAGCGTGCAGGCGACGAATGCTCGGTGTCTCTCGCGGGGAGAGAGCGCGTGCTGACGATCGTCGCTGTCGCGTGAGAGCGGCCATGCTCTGGAACCAGCTGCATCTCGACTTGCCGGTGGCCGCGCGCGTGGTCAGCCTCTTCTTTTGGGCGGTCGCCCTCGCGCTCGTGCCGTTCGTCCTCGTCCGGCGCAAGGAGCCGTCGGCGACGGTCGCGTGGATCCTCACCCTCGTTTTTCTCCCGGCCGTCGGCGCTGTCCTCTTTCTGCTGTTCGGTCGGGACCGCGTCCGCTTGCCGGCCAAGCGGAAACGCGAGCTCGACGCCGTCGTGCGCGCGCAGCTCGCCGCGTCGCTCGAAGAATCGCCGGAAGGAGACCGCCCGTCGCAAGCTCCGCTCGAGAGCTCTCTCGAGCGGGCGCTCTTCCGAGTCGGGGCGCGCTTGACGAATCTGCGCGCGACCAGCGGCAACCGCGTGGACGTGCTGATCGACGGCAACGCGATGTACGAGTGCCTGGGCGCCGCGATCGACGCCGCCCGCCACCACGTGCATGCGCAGTATTACCTGATTCGCGACGACGCGACCGGCTTGTGGTTTCGCGACCGACTGGTCGCCGCCGCCAAACGAGGGGTCGTCGTTCGGCTGCTCCTGGACGGCTTCGGCTGCTTCGCGCTCAGTGCGGCTTGGCGGCGTCCACTGCGCAAGGCGGGAGCGAGCGTCGGCGAGTTCTTGCCGATGCGCAGCGTCCTCTTTCAACCGGTGAACCTGCGTAACCACCGAAAGATCGTCGTCGTGGACGGCCACACCGCGTTCACCGGGGGCTTCAACATCGGCGATGAATACCGCGGCCAGATGCCAGGCGTGGGCGGATGGCGCGACCTGCACGTGCGTATCGAGGGTCCTGCGGCCGCCGAGCTCCAGCGCGTGTTCTTCCAAGACTGGGCTTTCGCGACGAACGAACCGATCGATCCGAGTTCGTATTTCCCGAAGAACGCGACCGCACGCGGCGACGCGACGGTTGCCATCGTTCCGAGCGGCCCAGACACGCGTACCGAGGCGATCCACCGTCTCTTCTTCGGCGCCATCGTCGGCGCCGAGCGCGAGGTGCTCGTCACCACGCCGTACTTCGTCCCGACCGAGTCGCTGTTGGTCGCGATGGAGTTCGCGGCGATGCGCGGCGTCGACCTGAAGCTGCTCTTGCCCGGCCGGTCCAACCATCGCGTCACCTTTCACGCGGGGCGGAGCTTTTACTCACAGCTGCTCGCCGCGGGCGTCGACGTGCGCGAGTATCTGCCGGGGATCGTCCACGCCAAGACGCTCATTGCCGACGGCAAAGTCGCGCTCGTCGGCAGCGCGAACATGGACTTGCGGAGCTTCCGGCTCAACTTCGAGGTGCACGCCCTCGTGCACGACGCGACGACGGCGACGACCCTTCGCGACGCGTTTTATGCAGAGGCAGCAGACAGCCGGCGCGTGGAGCTGACGGCGTGGAATCAGCGCGCGTGGACGTTGCGCATGAAGGAAGGCGCGGCGCGCCTGGTTTCGCCGCTGCTCTAACGTGGCCGCGCAGACCGGACCATGTCTTCGAACTGGCGCGCGCCGGACCTCACCGTCAGGTCTGGCCCTGTCATCTTGAAGAACCACAGTCCGCTCGGCGCTTCGAGGATGGCGCCGATGAGGCGCCACCCCGGTTTGCTCGTCGGTGTGACCACCCCCTGCGCGTTTGGCATCATGTTTCCCGAAAACGTCCCGCTGACTTCGACGAACGTCGCGCGCATGCCGTTGGTGTCGATGGTCGTCCGCCGCGGGTTGGGCGCCGCAGGCTGGAATTGGTCCACCCAGCGCTTGGCGTTATCTTCCACGTTCCCGCCCTGGTTGGGGCCGAAGGTCAGGACGACGCACTCTGCGTCGTCGGTGTCCCCGCCGGCGTGCGGAATGGTGTACTCGGCGGCACGAGCTGGGCTCTTCGGGGCGTGGCGCACGAAGCCGGGCGGGTCGTTCCACAAGAGAGGAAGGTCGCGCCTGGGGGCGGGGGCCGGCGAAGGGGTCGCGATCGAGCTCGCCGCGGTCTCGGTCGCCGAGGGGGCCGCGGTCGACGCCCCGGCGGGCTCCGTGGGGGTGCGCGAGCAGCCGGCGACGACAAGAGCGGCGAGGAAAGCGTGCCGGCGGACCAGCTCCAGCTTGGTGAACGTCGAGGGGAGGCGGCGCATCATCGGCCCGCCACTCTACACCCGAACGCGACACGACCGTCACGGGTCACGCCGCGGCTCGCGACCGCGCCCCGTCCAGGATTGAAAGGCAGCCCTCGAGCGAATCGCATCGGTTGAGCTCTTGGCGAAGCGCGGCCGCGCCGGGCAAACCCTTCAGGTAACCGGCCAGGTGCCGCCGCGTGCAATGCACGCCGAACGGCTCCCCACGAAACGCGACGTTGGCCACGAGGTGCTCGCGGCAGAGGGCGATGCGCTCCTCCGCCGTCGGTGGCTCGAGACGCTCCCCTCGTTCGAGGAGCGCCCGCGCTTCACGAAAGATCCAAGGATGCTCGATCGCGCGGCGCCCTATCATGACGCCGGCGCAGCCCGTCTGATCGATGGCGCGCCGCGCGTCCTCCGCGCTTCGAACGTCGCCGTTGACGAGAACCGGGACTCCGACCGCCTCGCGCGCCCGGGCTGCCCACGACCAGTCCGCCGCGCCCGAGTGGCCCATCTGCGCCGTGCGGCAGTGGATCGTGATCGCCGCGACCCCCGCGTCTTCCAAGCGTCGCACGAGGTCGACGATCGGCATGTGCGACTCGGGGCCGAGACCGATGCGCGTCTTGACCGTCACAGGCAACGCAACGCTCGAAACGACGAGGCGCGCCATCGCGACCATCGCGTTGGGGTCGCGCAGCCAGCCGGCACCGGCGCCGCGGCCTGCGATCTTGGGCACCCAGCAGCCGCAGTTGATGTCGATGAACAGTGGTCCGGCGGCCTCTGCAAACCGCGCCGCTTCGGCCAGACGGGCAGGGTCGGCGCCGTAGATCTGAATCGCGGTCAGCGAGTCGTCGGGCGATAGCTCGATCTTGCGGCGTGCATTGCGGCAGCCGCGGAGCAGCCCTTCGACGTTGACGAACTCGGTCAGCGCGATCGTCGCACCGTGCTTGCGACTGAGGCGCCGGAACACCGCGTCGGTCACGTCCTCCATGGGTGCGAGGACGACCGGCGTTTGCGCATAGAGCGTTCGAAGGCGATCGTACGCCTGGGTCATGATTCAGCCTGGATGTAGCACTCCTCCGACGAACTGGTTACGGATGCGAAGACACCGGGTGACCGAACCAAAGCTTCACGATCTCGACACCGGCTTCACGGTTGGCATGCGTAGACACATCCCACCGCTCGAGACGAGCGAGAAAAGGAGATGTCCCCATGCGGCAACAGACCAGCCTCTGGTTACTTGCGGTGACCGGCGCCCTTGCCGGGTGCAGCGGCAATAGCGGTGGATCGACTTCGGAACCGGTGACTGCCGGCCAGAGCGAGCTCCGGCCGGGTACCACCTACGCAGGTGGCGCGGACAGCAAGACGGCGTCGCCCATCAAGCACGTGATTGTGATCATCGGCGAGAACCGCACGTTCGATCACCTCTTTGCAACGTACAAACCCAAAGCGGGTCAAACGGTCGACAATCTTCTGTCGAAGGGGATCGTCAACGAAGACGGGACCCCGGGCCCGAACTTCAACCGCGCGCTGCAATACACGGCCGTCGACGCCAACCCCGCGCTGGCGACTCCGCCTCTCTCGGCGCCGTTGCCGACGACCTATCAGGTCGCGCCGGGCGGAAAGACGCCGTACACGAAGCTTCCCGCTCCCGGACTGGGCGGCCCGAAAGCCGCCTACATCGCCGATCTCACGACCGCCGAGTCGGTCGAAAACGGCTTGCCGGACCTCCCGAACGGCGCCCCCGATCCAGCCTGGTACACGCTTCTTACTACCGGCGGCACGGGCGTGTCGGGCAGCGGCATCCCCGACCCGCGCATCCAGGGCGCCACGGACCTGCCCCCCGGTCCTTTCCAGCTGACGCCCGGCGTTCCTTACGACGCGTACGCGGCGAGCCCCGTCCACCGCTTCTACCAGATGTGGCAACAGCTCGACTGCAGCGGCGAATACTCGACCGCAACGAATCCGTCCGGCTGCCTGTCGGACCTCTTCCCTTGGGTGGAGACGACGGTCGGCGCCGGCAGCAATACCAAGCCCCAGCCGGCGAATTTCAACGATCTCTCGACGCGCGAAGGGTCGACGGCGATGGGCTTCTACAACGTTCTCGAGGGCGATGTCCCGTACTTCAAGTCCCTCGCCGACACATACGCGATGAGCGACAACTTTCACCAGGCCGTGGAGGGCGGGACGGGCGCAAACCACATCATGCTCGGCACTGGCGATGCTGCTTATTACAGCGATGGCAACGGCACCGCGACGGTGCCCCCCGCCGCTCAGATCGAGAATCCCGATCCGCAGGAAGGCACGAACAATTACTACACGGACGACGGCTACGGCTCCTCCACGACCACCGCCGACGGCGGCCTGGCTCCGCTCGGCGGCGGCACTTACAGCAACTGCTCCGACTCGGACCAGCCGGGCGTAAGCTCCGTGCTGAGCTACCTGTCGTCGCTCCCGTACCAGGTCGACCCCCGCTGCGACCCGGGGCACTACTACCTTCTGAACAATTACAATCCGGGCTATCTCGGCGACGGCACGCCGGTCGATCTGACCAACCCCGCCAACGCCTTCACCATTCCCCCGTCGACGGTTCCGACGATCGCCGATCAGCTGCGAGCGAAGGACATTTCGTTCGCGTACTTCGGTGATCAGTTCAATACGTACCTGACCGATCCGAACCTCTACGACACCGCAAACAATCAATACTGCAATATCTGCAACTTCTTTCAATACAGCACGTCGATCATGACGAACGCGGCGGCGCGTACCGCCCACCTCAAGGATACGATCGACCTCTACGGCGGCATCGCCAAAGGCCAACTTCCGGCCGTGTCGTTCGTCAAGCCGAGCGGGTGGCTCGATGGACACCCGGCGTCGTCGAAGATCAACCTCTTCGAGGGCTTCGTGAAGAAGGTCGTCGACCTCGTGCACGGCCAACCAGACCTGTGGAAGGACACCGCAATCTTCGTGACGTTCGACGAAGGCGGGGGCTACTGGGACTCGGGCTATGTGCAAGCGGTCGACTTCTTCGGCGACGGCACGCGCATTCCGACCCTCGTCGTTTCGCCGCACGCCAATGGCGGCCGCGTCTCGCACGAGTACGCCGACCACGTCTCGATCCTCAAGTTCATCGAGCGAAACTGGGGGTTGCGCCCGGTCTCCAAGCGCAGCCGCGACAACCTGCCGAACCCGGTTCAGAATGGGCCGAATCCGTACGCGCCGACGAACTCGCCGGCGATCGGGGACTTGTTCGACCTGTTCGATTTCGCCCATCCCTAGCGCAGCCTTGTCCCATGCCGTCTCGGCTCCGCCCCTCCGAGCGTGGGGGCGGAGTCGGGGGCTCGCACGGCGAGAAAGCCAAGTCCCTTGACAAGCGGCACAGTTCCCGTCATTTTGCGCGGCCCGTCATGCCGAAGATGAAAACCAGAAAAGCTGCGGCGAAGCGCTTCCGCGTGACCGGTAAGGGTCGCGTTCGCCGGCCCAAGGGTGGCGGCAACCACGGGATGCAGGAGAAGTCGCGGAAGCGACTGCGTCGCCTGCGCAAGAACGACATGGTCGACTCGACCATGCAGAAGCATGTCAAGCGCATGCTCCCCTACGGTTGAGGAAACGCCGCCACCATGCCCCGCGCCAAACGAGGATTCAAGGCTCGCCGCCGCCGTAACCGCATCCTGAAGCTCGCCAAGGGCTATCACAGCGCGCGATCGCGTCTCTTCGCCTACGCAAAAGAAGTCGTGATGAAGGCGTGGGTCTACGCCTACGCGCACCGCAAGCTCCGGAAGCGTGATTTTCGCCGCCTATGGATAGCGCGCATCAACGCCGGTGCGCGCCAGAACGGCACGACCTACTCGCGCTTGATGCATTCGCTCAAGCAGGCCAATGTGGGCCTCGACCGCAAGATCCTTGCCGATCTCGCCGTGAGTGACGCGAAGGCGTTCACGGAAATCGTCAAGACCACGGTCGCGTAGCGCAGCGTCCCTCCGCCCCCTTTTGCTTCCGCTCGCTTCGCGAGCTACCGGAGCGCCGGAGCGGCGACGAGCTCGTCGAGGTTGGGCTGGAGTGTCAGCTCGATGCGCCGGTTTTTTGCCCGTCCTTCCGGGGAGTCGTTCGCGGCGACCGGATCGAACTCGCCGTAGCCCGCCGCCGAAAGCGCGTGCGGGTCTTCACTTTGGGCGATGAGAAGCTTCACCACCTCGACCGCGCGCGCCGTCGACAGCTCCCAGTTGGAGGGGAAGCGAGCCGTTTGAATGGGGACGTTGTCGGTGTGGCCGCCGACCTGAAACGCTCGCCCGCGCACCGTGACGAGCACCTTTGCGAGCTGACCGAGCGCTTCTTTGCCTGCCGGTTTGATCGCGGTCTGCCCGGAGTCGAAGAGGACGTCGTTCGGAAGTTGGATGACGAGCCTCCCCGCCCGCGTCGCCACTTTGAGCTGTCCTGCATCGATCATCTTCTTGAGCTTCTGCACGAATTGCTGGAAGAGCTGGGCCCTCGCTTCCGCCGCAGCCTGCGCCTTGCGTAGCTCGTCCAGGCGCGCCTTGGCGTCCTCGAGAGCCTTCGAGAGCGTTCCCTTCTCCTGAAGCATCCCGTCGACGTTCTGGCCCAAGCGCTCGAGCTCGCCGCGAAGCTTGGCGTTGATCGCAGTCCCTTCATCGAGCTGGGCCTGAAGGTTGTGGTCGGCGGTCGACAAGTCGCTGAGCTTCTGGTCGCGATCCTGGACTTGCGACTGGGCGTCGACGAGCTCTTGCCGCAAGTTGGCGATCTCCGCGTCTCGTGCCTTGGCCTGCTCGAGGCTGGCGGTGAGCTGCGCGTGAACCGACTGTTCGTCGGCGAGCGCGGCGTCGTACTTGTCTTTCGGAACGCACGCGGCAAAGACCAGCCCTAGGATGCAGGCCCCGAGGGTCCGTGCTGCGCGCGCGTGGTCCGACATGACGTGGGTGCTCCGTTCTCGGGCGGTTATGCTATCGGGTCGCTGTACGAAAGCCATGTCCGACACCTCGACTCAGTCGTCGATCGAGCTCGCGCTATCGGCGCTTCGCGCCGCCTTTCCAGCGCGATTCGAGCAAGCACCCACCGAACAGGCGCTGCGCGACGAAAACGCCAAGATCCTCGGCAAGAAGGGGGAGCTTACCGCGATCCTCCGGCAGATGGGATCCGTCTCGGCAGATGCCCGCAAGACCATCGGCTCGCTCGTCAACGCGCTCAAAGTGGACGTGGAGAGCGCGTTCGACGAGCGCCTGCGCGCGATGACGCGCAGCAAGCGGGAGGCGGAGCTCAACGCGGCACCGTTCGATCTGACGTTGCCCGGGCGGGAGCCCGGCCCTCTCGGGCATGCACACCCCATTTCAATGGTTCGCGACGAGATCGTCGACGTCCTCGCGAGCTTGGGCTTCGCCGTGCACGACGGGCCCGAGCTCGAGACCGAGGAGAACAACTTCACCAAGCTCGGCTTCCCGGCGGATCATCCGGCGACCGACATGCAGGACAGTTTCTGGACGACGAGCGGCCGCCTCCTCAGGACGCACACGAGCAACGTCCAGATTCGCGCGATGAGCACTCTGCCGCCACCGATGGCGTTCATCGCACCGGGCGTCGTGTACCGGCGAGACGACGATGCCACGCACTCTCCCATGTTCCATCAGGTCGAGTGCTTCTTGGTCGATGAACGCGTCACGGTCGCCCACCTGAAGGGCGTGCTCGCCGAGTTCGCCGATCGCTTCTTCGGGGCGGGCACGCCGATTCGGTTGCGTCCGAGTTACTTCCCCTTCGTCGAGCCGGGGGCCGAGGTCGACGTGGGCTGTCCGTTCTGCAAGCGCGCAGATGGGGTACGCGCCGGTTGCAGCGTCTGCAAACGCACCGGGTGGATCGAGATTCTCGGCAGTGGAATGATCCATCCGGTGGTCTTCGAGAGCTGCGGCATCGACCCCGAGAAGTGGACGGGCTTCGCGTTCGGAATGGGCGTCGAGCGCGTGGCGATGGTGCGTTACGGCATCCCCGACATCCGGCTCTTGTTCGAGAACGATCCGCGCTTCTTGGCGCAGTTCTAGGCCATCGCCCGCGAGGGCCACGAAAACGGCGCGCTGACCCCCCCGAGCCAATCCGATGGCTCCGTTCCATCCGGTCGGCGCTCGGCACTCCGACGAAGCGGAGACCTCATCGGTCTGCCACGCCCTTCAGAAGAGCCCTCGCCGCCCGAGGGGTCGCCACGCGGAACCGAGCCGCGCTCGGGCGAAAGCCGACGCTTATCGTGATCGCCTCCGCCGGCAGCGCGCGGAACGTGTCATCGTCGGTCACGTCGTCGCCCATCGCCGCCATCGTCGGAAGCGGCCGCTGCAGGGCCGCCAAGACGCGCTCGACCACACGACCTTTGTGCACGCCGCGCGGTCGTACCTCGATGACCTTGTCGCCTCGAAGCACTTCGACCGGCTCGTCTCCGAGCTGCGCGTCCAGTCGGCGCACGAGCTCCTGCGCGCGCTCCGCCCCAAGCTCGGGCTCGGCCATGCGCCAGTGCCAGGCGAGGCTCGCGGTCTTCGTCTCAACGAGAGCCCCGGGAGTCGTCGCCGTCACTTCGTCGAGGATGCGACGTGCCCCAGCCTGCCACGTGGCGACGACATCCATCATCGTCCACGGCTCACGCGGTAGCGCGCGTGACCAGAGTCCGTGCTCGGCGTGCAGGCCGATCGGCAGATCGCCTAGCCAGCGCTCGAGCGTTTCGCGACTGCGACCGCTCACGACGTGAACCCGCGCGCCCGGCCTTGCGGCGAGCGAGCGGAGTAGCTCTCGAAGCTCGCGGTCGGGCGCGGCGAGGTCCGGTGCGCGTGCGAACGGGACCAGCGTGCCATCGTAGTCGAGGAGGAGCAGGAGGCGCTCGGCGCTCCGCAGGCGTGCGGCGAGCCCCTCGAGATCCTCGCGCGAAGTCAGCGCGACCTGGGGCTCTTCCGCGCCCGCGCGAACGCCGCCCAGTGTGTCGAGAAAGCTCTGCGCCCACTGGTGCACGTCGCGCGCGGCGATCCGCTGCCGCAGCGATCGCATTCGCACGCGCTTCTCTTCCTCGGGCATCGTCAGCGCGTCGGCGTACGCCTGGGCCATCGACTCGACGTCGTAGGGGTTCACCTGCACGGCCTCGCCCATCTCCGCCGCGGCGCCGGCGAACTCGCTCAGCACGAGCACGGCGCTCTCGTCGGTCCGACACGTCACGAATTCCTTGGCCACCAGGTTCATTCCGTCGCGCAGCGGTGTCACCAGCATGACGTCCGCGGCGCGATACAGCGCCACGACCTGCCTCTCGTCGAGCGCCCGATGCACGTAGTGGATGGGGACCCAATCCACCGTGGAGAACGCGCCGTTGATGCGCCCGACCAGCTCGTCGACTTGGCGGCGAAACTCCTGATAGCTCGGCACCCGGTCACGCGACGGCACGGCGATCTGAACCAGGCGAACTTTTCCGCGCCATTGCGGCTCGCGCTCGAGAAGCCGTTCGAACGCGAGCATCCGCGGCCGAATACCCTTCGTGTAGTCCAGACGATCGATGCCGAGGAGGATCTTTTCACCGCGCGCCTCTGCGCGGATGGCCGCTGTTTCGCGCTCCACGTCGGGATCCTCGGCTAGCTCGCCGAATGTGCGTGCGTCGACGCCTATGGGGAAGACGCCGAGACGAATCTGACGTCCGTCGATGTGGACGCAGTCGCCCTTCGACGGGATTCCGAGGATGCGAAGCACCGAGGACGCGAAGTGCTTGCGATACGTGAACGTGTGAAAACCGACGAGGTCTGCGCCCAGCATTCCTTCGAGCACCTGACCTCGCCACGGCAGGGTGCGCACCACCTCGGAGACCGGAAAGGGAATATGGAGAAAGAAACCGATCGTGGCGCTCGGAATCCGGGCGCGCAACATCTGAGGCACCAGCACGAGCTGGTAGTCGTGCACCCACACGAGGTCGCCCGGGCGCCACGCGCGCGCCGCGGCGTCGGCGAACTTCTCGTTGACCGCGCGGTAGGCGTCCCACTCCTGCGACGACGGCGGAATCCGGTCCAAGAGGTAGTGAAAGAGCGGCCAGAGCACGGCGTTCGAGAAGCCGTCGTAGTAGCTGGCGACCTCCGCAGCGCTCAATTGCACGGGCGCGCAGCGCAGCTCGGCGAGGTGGGTGGCGAGCGTGCGCTGCTGGTCGCCGCTCAAGCACGACACGTCGCCCGGCCAGCCGATCCACGTTCCCCCCGTACGCTCGTGCGGCACCCGCAGGCCGGTGGCCAAGCCCCCGGTGCTGCGGACGATCGAGAGCTCGCCGTTCGCGAGGTGCACGGTGACGGGCAGGCGGTTCGAGACGAGTATCAGTCGCGCCATGTCACGTCCAAGCGCGGGCTCTGCCGTCGCGGGCCTCGAGAAGCTCGCCGATGGTCATCGCCGCGTGAATCAGCCCGACGTGCGTATAGGCCTGCGGAAAATTGCCGAGCAGAGCGCCGGTGGCCGGATCGATGTCTTCGCTGAACAGCCCGACCGGGTTTGCGTGTCGCGTGATGCCCTCGAACACTTCGACCGCGCGATCGATCCGGCCCGTCAGCGCGAGCGCTTCCGCCCACCAGAACGAGCAGATGGTGAACGCGCTGTGTGTCTCGCCGAAGTCGTCGACGCTCGCATAGCGGCGCATCAGGCCCTTTGTCACGAGGCGCTGCTCGTAGGCATCGACGGTCGATCCGAAGCGCGGGTCGCGCGCGTCGATGATTCCGATCGTCGGCAGGAGCAGCAGGGAAGCGTCGGGGTACTGGCCGTCGAGCTGCTGCGTGAAGAAGCCCAGCCGGTTCGAATAGCCGCGCGCGAGCACCTCGGCGCGCTCGCGTTCGGCGATGGGCTCCCACTTTGCCGCGAGGTCGAGGCGCCCCATGCGGCGCGCGAGGCTCGCGCCGCGATCGATGGCCACCCAGCACATGGCACGCGAGAACGTGTAGATGCCTCGGAGGCTGCGAAATTCCCAGATACTCGTGTCGAGGGTGGGGGCCGCCTCGATTGCCTCTTCGACGAGGCGCTGCAGAAGCGGGGTGAAGCGCCCGGAATCCTCGTCGACGATCCGCGGATCGGTCAGCAGCGTCTCGAGGCAGAGCATGAGCTCCCCCATGAGATCGTTCTGTCGCTGCTCACACGCGGCGTTGCCGATCCTGACCCACCCGCAGTTCCCGAACCCCGCCAGGTGCGTGAGACGCTCCTCCTCCAAGTCGCGCCCGCCGTCGATGCCGTAGAGCGGCTGCAGGGGTCCGCCCTCTGCGACGTCGCGCAAGAAATTGAGGAATTGCTCGCCTTCGTTCAGGTGCCCGAGACGCCTGAGGGCTTCGACGACGAATGCGGCGTCGCGCAGCCAGCAGAATCGGTAATCCCACGCGCGGGGCGTACCCATCGCCTCCGGGATGCTCGTGGTCGTTGCAGCGATGATGGCGCCGGTGTCGTGATACGCGTGAAGCTTGAGGCAGAGCGCCGAGCGAAGTACCTGCGGCGCCGCGAAGTTCGGCAGCGAGCACGTCTTGGCCCATGCGCGCCAGCCAGCGATCGTCAGCTCGAGCTCGTGGAACGCCGTGGCGAGCGTCGGCGGGCCTTCGCGGCGCCCATAAGTCAAGACGAAGTAGATGGGTCTGGTGAGAACGAACTCGCGCCGCGCGAGCACGTAGGGTACGGGCAGGTTCGTGCACAACTGCAGAGGCGCCGCGCCGCCGAGCACTTCGATGCCATGCGTCGTTTCGCGCATCTCGACCGGGGCGCGCCCGTAGTCGGGACGCGGATCGAAGTCGACTCGTAGCTTGGGGTGCCCGGAGACCGGTCGCACGATGCGAACGATTTCGAGCGGGACGCGCACACCCAGCCCCTCCGGGATTCGCGGCGCATAGTCGACCACCTCCCACACGCTGTCGTCCACTTCGAAGCGAGTCGTCAGCACGTTGGTGTTCGCCACGTAGCGCAGGTGTCCGCGCACCTCGTGCTCGCCGTAGAGCAGCCGGAAGGTGCCGCCACGGTGTGCGTCGATCAGTCTCGCGAAGACCGACGGAGAATCGAACCGCGGGAGGCACAACCATTCGATTGCGCTCGTCGGCGACACCAGGGCGAGCACGCGCCCGTTGCCTATGGCCCCGTGATCGAGTGGCGGGACGTGGAGCGCGGCCGCGGCAGCGGTCACCTCGTCTTCGTGCTGCTGCTGCGTGGCGGCTGCAGTCATGCGTGTGGCTATGTGGCCTCCCAACCGCTGCGGGTCGGCCCACTTCGCTGCACCCAACGTGCCCGATCCGGAGGGGAGCTCGCCGCCGCTCGCTCGAGCTACGGATGCCGCCTTTCAAGGGGCACGGTTGTCACACGCGCGCAAAAGCGTCACAGCCCGTCAGTGATCGAAGTAGCCGCCGATGAGAAACTTCCCGACGATGGACGTCGAGGGGTTCGATGTGAGGCCCTGCTCGAAGCCGGGCCCAATGCCGAAGAAGAAATGCTGGGCGGGGTGCACGAGAAAAGGCGCAAAAATTTTCAAGACCGCGTACGGGTCACCCGGGTTGGGAAACGAAATCGACAGCGCGGCTTGCGGCCAGAATGACCACGTGTCCGAGAGCGCGAGCTCATAGCCGACCTCGGGTGCGAGGCTGAACGACGTGATCGTCGGCGCGCGTGAAGGTGCATTCGAAACGAACTCGACCGCACCTCCGACCGACAGGTTCGGGATGACGAAATAATCGAGCGCGGGACGCAGCGTGAACGAAGTGCTCGGGGGGCTGTTGACCTGTTGGTTGAACCCGAATCCCGCGTTGTTGGTGATGGCGAACGTCCCTTGCCGTTCGAGCTCGCGCGCGCTGCCGCCGAAGGCCATCACGGCCCGTGCGCTGGTCACGGCGAGAGGGAGCGCGAGAGAGGCGAGGAGGGCGTGCTTGGACCGCATGCGGCGCGCATCGTGCGCCAGCGCAGAGCACGGAGCAAGCTTTCGTGGCCGCTCGCCGTCAGCGCCACGAACGCTTGGGCGCTTGACTGCTTTGCGACCTCGCCGACCTTGCGACCGCCAATCGCTCGCCCGAGCGAAGCATGAGCTCCGCCCGCCACGCAGCCGGATCGGAAGAGAACTGCGCGAGCGCGCAACCCAGGGTGCGCGCCGAATCGAATCGCTCGGATGAGTCTCGCTGCATCGCGCGCAAGACGAGCTCATCGAACGAGGGCGGAAGGTCAGGTCGGAAGTAGCTGGGTGGTGAGACACGGGCCGTCAGGATCGCGTGCATCAACCCGTACGCGTTGTCGCCGTGAAAGGGTCGCGTGCCCGTCGCCGCCTGATACAGAATCACCCCGAGGGCGTACACATCGCCCCGGGCGCCGGCCTCCTTCGCCGACCGGAGCTGCTCGGGCGCCATGTAGCTCGCAGTGCCGAGCAAATCTTGAACGTCGGCCACCTTCTGGCCGCGCTCATCGCCCGTCAGCTTCGAGATGCCGAAATCGAGCACCTTGGGCACAGGGGCACCGCGATGATCCCACGCCATCCGAATGTTGCTCGGCTTCACATCTCGGTAGAGCACCCCCGCGTCGTACGCCGCGGCCACCGCGCCGATGACAGGCAGAACGCAATCGGCGATGCCCGCGACGGACATGGGATGGTATTGCCGAAAATGCTCTTCAAGATCGTCGCCGTCCACGAGCGACATGACGAGATAGGGCACGCGGTGGTGCTCGCCGACGTCGAACACTTCTACGACGTTCGGGTGCTCGACGCGCGCCAACGCCTGGCCTTCACGCAAGAAGCGCGCAGCAGCCGCGCGGTCTCGCGCGAGATGCGGATGCAGCACCTTGATGGCAGCGGAGCGGCCGAGCTTTGCGTGGCGGCACTCGTAGACACTCGCCATTTCCCCACGTCCGAGGAGCCTGAGAACCTCGTACGCACCGATCTGTGCCATGTTCTCCCCGTGCACGCGACTCCCCCAAACCACGCACGCTCCTCCGTGAGGCGACAATAGCATTACGGTATCTAACGACAAGCTGGAAAATGACAACGCACGAAATCTTCGCGGGGCGGAAACAGGAGAGAAACAATAATGCGGCGCGAATGCGAGAAGACGATTCAGGTCTCTCCCGCCGCTCGCCTCTTCGGGCGCATCGAGTCGCGCGTTCGCTTGGCGCTTTGCGCAAGCACGCGGGTCACTTCGTCGAGCCCGCTAGCGGAGGCCAACTCTTCGCGTGCGCGCGCGTCATAGGTCGATCGCGCGATCGAGGCCAGAATCCGGACCTCTTCGTCGTACGCGTTGGGCGGGATGAGCAAGAGAAAAACGAAGCGCGCCGGCAGACCGTCATGGGCATCGAAGTCGATCCCGCGCGGGGCGCGGCCCAGTGCGAGCAGAGGCCGCTCCAGCCCCTCGACCGCCGCGTGGGGGATTGCGACCTCGTCGCCGAGCCCAGTCGCCGCCACGAGCTCTCGCTCCAGCACCGCATCCCGCGCCAGCCGCTTGCGACCCGTGAGCAGGGACCCGAGCGCTCGAACGAGCTCGCCGATCGACTCGCTCGGCGTGCTTGCATGGAGCTCGCTGATGAAGGCTCCACGCCGCAGGAGGGTCACCACGTCTTCTTCCGGCTCTTCGCGATACAAAAGCCACTTCATCGCCGGTCCACTCAGAAGCGAGGTGCCCAGGGCCATTACGACGAGCGCGACGAACATTTCGTCTTTCAGCAGGCCCGAATCGCGCGCGATCGCGGCGAAAATGATCCCCATCGCGCCCCGCGCGTTCATTCCGAATCCGACGGCGGCGGCTTCGCGCCACCCGAAGCGACCTCCGGCGGGACCGCCCCCGATTCGTGAGCCCAGCGTGCAACCCACGAGCTTCGGCACCGTCGCCACGACGAAAACGAGGATGCACAAGCGCGCGTCGAACGCACCCAGGAAATCGACGCGAAGCCCGATCGACGCGAAGAAGACCGGTGCAAAGACGTTGGTCACGAAATCCTCGATGGCTGTTCGCGTGCGTGCGTTGACGCGCGCCGAGCGCCCCAAGGTGAGCCCGACGACGAACCCTCCGAAGACGGCGTGCAGGCCGATCGCGTGCGTTGCGGTCGCGCCCAGGAGGGCGAGCACGATGACGAGCGACAGAACCCGTCCAGGTGCGGCGGTTCCGTCCCGCGCCAGCCGCCGGAGAACACCGTCGATGAAGCGCCGGCCGACGATCAACGAGGCCGCCGCGAACATGGCGCCCAGAACCACCGTACGCGCGAACGACGCCAGGTCGACCGCCGAGCCGCGCACAGGCCCGAGGAGAAGCGAGAGCGCCAGCCATCCGACCAGATCGTCGATCATCGCGGCGGCCATCACGAGCAGGCCGACGTCCGACTTGAAAAGGCCAAGGTCGAGCAGCGTCTTGGCGATCACGGGAAGCGCCGAAATGCTCAGGGCGACGCCGAGCAGCAGCGCGACAATCGTTCGCCGCGAGGGGTCGAGGAGATCCGACTGGGGCAGCAAGAGGCCCAGCGCGACCCCGCTGGCCATCGGGAGCGCAACGCCGAGCACCCCGGTCGCGAGGGCGCTTCGACCGCGACGACGCAGCACACCGAGGTCGACTTCGAGGCCTACGACGACCAAGAGGAGGATGACGGCGATCGTGGTGTACCCGCCGACCATCGACTCGGGCCTGCCGGCCGGGAAGAGCCAGCCCTGCGCCCTGGGCGAAACGCGCCCGAGCACGCTGGGGCCGAGAAGGATGCCGGCCGCCATCTCGCCGACCACGAGGGGCATTTTCAGGGCGCGCGCAAGCTCCCCGAGAAGCCGCGCCGAAGCGAGCAGCGCGGCGAGAGCGAGCAAGAAGACGAGGACGTCGTGGTCGGTCATGGTCCCGCGTTACCTGTGGCCATGATACGTATGCCTCCCCGTGTGGGGACTTCTTGTCGCCGCGATCTGTATCGTTCTCAATGGATTCTTCGTCGCCGCCGAGTTCGCGGTCGTCAAGGTCCGGGCGACGCAGCTGCGAGCCAAGGCGCGCCGAGGGGACAAAAGGGCGATCCTGGCGGAGTCGATCGTCGGCCGGCTTGACCGTTACTTGTCGGTGACGCAGTTCGGGATCACGCTGGCCAGCCTGGGGCTCGGATGGATCGGCGAGCCGTCGCTCGCGGCCTTGCTCGATCGGGCCCACGCCGCCTTCACCGATGCGCCAGCCTCGAGGGCGGCGCACGTCGCGCTGGACGTCTTCGCCTTCGTGCTCCTCACGTTCGGCCACGTCCTCTTCGGCGAGCTCGTCCCGAAGCTCATCGCGATCCAGCGTACGGAAGCGACGGCACTGGCGGCCGCGATACCGCTTCGCTTCATCTACGTCGCGTTCCTGCCGCTCTTGTGGCTGCTGGAGCGCACGTCGGGCCTCGTGCTGCGCGCGATGGGAATGTCGCCGGACGTGGCCAGCGTCGAGGGCCGTTTCAGCCAGGACGAGATCCTGGCCATCCTTGCCGCGAGCGCCGTGCGCTCGCCGCACGGCCGATCGACTGCCGAGCTCTTCGAGCGCGTGATGCGCTTCTCCCAGCGCGCCGCCCGCCATTCGATGGTTCCGCGCGTCGACGTCGTATCGCTTCCGCTTCAGACGAGCGGCCGGGACGCCCACGACTTCGTGCGCACGCACCAGTTCTCGCGCGTCGTATTGACCAACGGCCGCTCGCTCGACGACGTCGCCGGCTACCTCTACGCGAAGGACTTTCTCCTCCATCCGGGCGGCGACACCCTCTCTGAGCTCTCGCCGCTTCGCCGCGACATTCTGTTCGTCCCCGAGGTGCAGAGCGGCGTCGACGTACTGCGCGAGATGCAGCGCAAACAGGTCCCGATCGCCGTCGTCGTCGACGAGTACGGCGGAACGAGCGGCATTGTGACGATGGAAGACCTGCTCGAAGAGATCGTCGGCGAGATCCGTGACGAGTTCGACGAGGAGCCCCAGCGGGTCGTCAAAGTTCCTGACGCCGAAGGCGTGTGGGAGGTCGATGGACGCGCTGCCATGGAGGAGGTTCGCGCCATCGGCGTTCAGGTGCCCGACAACGAGCTCGGCGAGCAGGTCGGAGCGTTCGTCGTGGAGCTGTTGGGGCGGCTGCCGAGGGCCGGCGACAAAGTCGATCTCGCCCGAGGGGCGACCGCCGAGGTGACTGCGATAAGCCGGCGACGCGTGACGCGCATTCGCTTGGCGCTGCACAAGGCCGCGGACGACGTGGGGGTCGCCAAAGCGACGGACTCGAGCGGGCAGCTCTAGCTCGGGATAGAAAATGACCCTCGCCCCCACTCGTGCGCGCGTGCTGCGCTTCGCTCTAATCGTCGCGACGATCGCATCCGCCTGGTTGACGGCGGACAAGCTTCGCCTCTCGGGGGATTTGTCGACGATGCTTCCCGAATCGGGAGACGCCGCGACGCTCGTGCGCTGGACGCGGGCCTTCGGCGTGCGCGATCCGGCGATCGTGCTCGTCCGGGGGCAACGGGCCGACGACGTGCAAGCGGCGGCCGACATGATCGCGACGTCGCTCCGCGATGCGCCGTCCGTCGCGCGCGTGATCGATCGCGCGCCAGGCCCGCCGAAGTCCCCGGACCCGACGCTCGCATGGGCGTACGCGGGGCCGCAAGCGCGGGCTCGGCTTGCAAGCGCGGTGACCCCGGAGGGGATGCGGGCACGCCTCGCCGAGACGCGGGCCATGCTCCTCTCCCCGGCAGTGGACGCCGAGGTGGAAGCGTGGCTTGCTCGCGATCCGCTACGGCTCTCGGAGATACCCTGGGAGTCGCGCGCCGAGCTGGCAGCGGGCGTTCCGGCACGGGCCGGCGGCCCGTTCGTGGCGGACGGCGGGCGCGCGCGCCTCATCGTCGCGGAGCCGCGCGGCAGCGCGTTCGTTTCGGCGGAGGCCCAGGGGCTCGTCGAGGACGTCGAACGCGCGGACCTGGCCGTCGCGCGCGGCGGTATCCGTGGCGTCACGACGGAGCTGGCGGGGGGGCACGCGATTGCGTGGGCAACCGAGCGGATGCTCCGGCGCGACCTTGCGGTCAGCGGCTCGCTTTCCCTGGTCTTCGCTTCGCTCGCGTTCGTATTCACGTTCCGTCGCGTGCGCGCGCTCGTCGCGGTCTTGCCGCCGCTGGTTCTGGGCACACTCTGGACGACGGGCATCGCTGCGCTGCTTCCGGCGGGGTTGAGCGCCGTGGCCATCGGGTTCGCAGCCGTCGTCGTCGGAGTCGGCGTCGACACCGGCGTCCACGTGTACGCAGCGCTCCTCGAGGCGCGCCGCGCGGGCTTCCCGCCTGGTGAAGCCGCCAGGCGCGCGCGCGCGGTCACCTGGCAGCCCACGCTCACGGCGGCGGGCGTCGCGGGGGTCGCGTTTGCGTCCCTCGCGTTCGGCGGGCTGCGCGCGATAAGGCAGCTCGGACTCCTGTGTGCCGCAGGGGAGGTGCTGACCGCGGTCGCGATCTTGCTCGTGACGCCGGAGATAGGAGCGTGGCTCGAGCGCGCAGAGCCGCCGCCGCTCCGTCCGGCGCGCTGGATCGACGCACTCGCATGGGTGACCGCGACCCGGCGGCGCGCGCTGTGGGCGCTGGGCGTGTGTGCATCGCCCATCGCCGCGATCACGCTGATGGGGTGGCCGCAGCCGGCTCCGGCGATGGTCGCAATCCGGCCTCGCGCCCTCGCGCCGCTGGTCGCTCAAGAGCATGTGTACGCGCTTTTCGGGGGGGAGCCGGGGCAATGGATCGTACTGAGCGTGGACCGCTCCGAGGACGGGGCACGGCAGAGAGCCGATCGCGTCGCCGAAGCGCTGGAGCCCCTGGCGCGCGACCGGACGATCGACGGCTTCGACGCTCTCGCGACCTTCGCCCCCTCCATGCCAACCCAGCGGGCGCGTCTGTCGGTCCGCGACGCGCTCGACCTGCCTTCGCGCCGCGCCGCGCTCGAATCGGCGTTACGCGATTCCGGCTTCGACCTCGACGCCTGCGCCGGCGCGCTCGACGCCTTCGCCCACCCCTCGACGGCGCGGGCCGCGGATTCTCCGGCCGAGGCTGCCCTCTCCTGGCTCGCCGCCCGTCACCTCGCGCGCGACGGCGGCGAATGGCTGGTCGCGACCTACGTGAGGCCCACCAATGACCCCGCCGCGGACGAGCGCGCCCGGGTGGCGATTCACGGCGCCGACCCATCCTCCGCCATCACCGGGTTCGGGGCCATCGATCGGGCGCTGCGCGACGTGCTGTCGCGTGACCTCCTTGTCGTGGGCGGGGTCGCGCTCGGCGTCGTCGCGCTCGCGATGCGCGTCGCGCTCAGGAGCGCCCGCCAAGCGATCGTGGCGCTGGCGACGCTTGGTTGTGAGATGGCCGCGGTCGGCGTAGCGATGCGCGTTCTCGCGATCCGCTGGCACGTGTACGACGCGCTGGTGCTTCCGGTGCTCTTCGGCGTGACGATCGACGAGTCGATGTTTCTGCTCTTCGCGGCGCGCGGGCGAACGATTCGCGACGCGCTCGCCTCCCAAGGGTCGCTCGTTGCCGCCACCGCTCTCACCACGGCCGGCGGATTCCTGGCCCTGGTGGGGTGCCGGTTCGACGGGCTGCGCGATCTCGGGATCGTCGGTACGCTCGGGGTGCTCGCGGGCCTCGCGGCAGCGCTGGTGGTCGTTCCCGCGGCGCTCCGGGTGCTGGGGAGCCACGACGCGGCCAACTCCTCCCCATAGACGCCCCTTCGATGCGATACTCGCGCTCATGCAAGCGAGCCCGGAGGTCGAGGTCCTCGCCGCGGACGCCGGCCTCTGGCGAGCCGAGGTCGAGGTGCGCCCCGAGCGTGGCGCCTCGGTTCAGACCAGCGAGGGGACGATGGTCAACCGCATGTGCGGGCCTTGGCTCGTCAGCGATTTCAAGAACGAAACGAGCGGCTTCGAGGGGCACGGAATCTGCGGCTGGGACTCGATTCACGGCCGGTACGTGGGCACCTGGGTCGACCCGCTGCGCCGGGGGCTGGTCATCATGCAAGGCAGATGGGACGAGGCGACGCGGACGATGGCCTTCGTCGGCGAGATGACGCGCCCCGACGGATCGCAAATGCGGTGGCGCGAGGTGACCGAAAGGCCCGACGACGACGTGCGCGTGTTTCGCTCGTTCGTCCCGTTGCCCGACGGGGGGGAGTTCGAAGTGATGACCGTGCGCTATCTACGGCAAAAGCCCCCGGCATGAATGCAGGCTGAGCGGCTGGGGTGGGTAGAAAGCGCGGTCGATGCCGAGTCCCCCCTTGATGACGTCCACGCTCGCCGAGCGGACGGGTCTGACGGCCGACGAGCTCGCGTCTCCGGCGCCCGCCGAGGAGGTCGAGCCGCTCGGGTCGCTCCTCCCGCCTGAGGGGGTCGTCGCCGTTCGGGTGCGCGACGTGGTTGCTCGGGCGAAGTCTCTCCTCGCGACTCGGCCGTCGACGCGCCGCATCGACGTCGCGGGGGTCAGGGGCAGCGCCGGGCCAGCCGTCGCCGCTGCGCTCGTCCGCGCGGGCCATCGGGTCGTCTTCGTCACGAGCGACTCGGACGCGGCGCGCCGGGCCGCGCAAGACGCCGGCTTCTTCACGCGGGGCGCATTGGACGACGAGACCGAGGACACCGGCGAAGGCGACGTGCTCCTGTTCGCGGCAAACGAGTCATCGCCCTACGCCGACGTCAGCCCCGACCGCGCCGCTGCGATGAGCCGAATGGCGACGCTGTTTCATCTTGCCCACGAGCTAGCGTGGAGCCTGGTGGCCCTGCCGGCCGCAGCGCTCGTGCGCAAAGTCGTTCCGCGCAAGGCGCTCCAGCGGCGAGCGGACCGCATCCTCGCCGAGCAGGAGATCGACCGGGAGGCGCTCGTACGTTCGCTGAGCGAGGCGGGGTATCTGCGGGTGCCCGTGGTCGAAGACCGGGGCAGCTTCGCCGTGCGAGGTGCGCTGCTCGACATTTGGCCGCCGTCGAGCGACTCGCCCGTGCGCGTCGAGCTCTACGGGGAGATGGTGCTCTCGATGAAGCCCTTCGACTCGGTCGACCAGACGACGAAGAAGGGCGCGCCCGAGCTGAAGCAACTCTGGCTGCCGCCGGTGCGCGAGGCGATTCTCGACGCAGCCACGGCCGCGCGCGCGCGCGAGCGGGTCACCCACCTGGCGGAGTCGATCGACTGGCCGACGACCAAGACGCGCGCGCTCGTCGAAGACGTCGCGGGCGGGCGCGCGTTCTTCGGGGCCGAGGCGTTTCTTCCGGCGTACTACGACGAGCTCGATCCACTGCTCGCTTACCTTCCAGAGGGCGCGGTCGTGGTGCTCGACGATCCTCCGTCGATCACGCGCGCCGTGCGCGACGAGCTGGCTCGCGCCGAGCAGGACGCGGCCCACAAGGCGGGGGCCGGTCCGTCGTTCTCGCCTGCCACGTACTATGTGGACGAGGAGGACGTGGCGAGGAATCTCGCCTCGCGGACGATCGTTGCTCTTCATCGGACGGCGGTGACCGGCGCGGCGGAAGGAGGCCTCGGCACATTCGAGAGCGCGCTAGAGCCGCTGGATCTGGCGTCACGCGACAACGAAGATCTGGCCCGCGCGGTCAGGACCGCGAGGTCATCCAAAGGAAAGAACGCCGGCCTGGCCCCGCTCGTACGGCGCATCGTGCACTGGCGCGAGCATGGCCTCGCGATATTTCTCGCCGCACGCGCCCAGACCCAGGCCGAGCGGCTCGTCACGCTGCTCGGACATCAAGGAGTCCGATGCAAGGCGCGCTTGGGCGCGTTCGATCCGAGGTGGCTCGATCAGCCGGCCGATCAAGTGCAAGTCGTCGTCGGCCCGCTCGCGCGAGGCGTCGTTCTACCGGCCGACGGAATCGTGCTCGTCACGGAGGAGGAGATCTTCGGCGCGCGCGTGCACCGCAGGCGCGAGCGAGCCCGCACCGTCGACACGGCGCGCGCCTTCCTCGAGGACCTGCGGAGCCTCGCCCCGGGCGACTACGTGGTGCACGTCGAGCACGGCATTGGCAAGTACCAAGGACTCGTGCACAAGAAAGTCTCCGGCCTGACCGTCGACCTCATCGCCGTCGAATACGCGGGCGGCGACAAGCTGTACTTGCCGGTCTGGCGCCTCAACCAACTCGAGAAATACGCCGGCGGAGAAAACGCGCAGCCGAAGCTGGACCGCCTGGGCGGCGGCACGTTCGCGCGGACGAAGGCACGCGTCGCTCGCGAAGTGCGCAAGATGGCCGACGAGCTGTTGCGGCTCTACGCCGAACGCCGGGCGGCGCGCGGTGCGGCCATCGCGCCGGCCGACGACGACTACCGTGCCTTCGAGGCCACGTTCCCGTTCGACGAGACGGTCGATCAGGCGCGCGCGATCGACGAAGTGAACAAAGACCTCGAGTCGCCGCGCCCCATGGATCGGCTCGTGTGCGGTGACGTCGGCTTCGGCAAGACGGAAGTCGCGCTGCGCGCCGCGTTTCGCGCTGCGATGAGCGGCAAGCAGGTGGCGCTCCTCTGCCCCACGACCGTGCTCGCGTCGCAGCACTTTCGCACCTTCGAAGCCAGAATGGCGGGATACCCGATCGCCATCCGAGCGCTGTCGCGCTTCCAAACGAGGAAGGAGCAGGAGGAGACGATCCTCGGCCTGAGGGAGGGTAAGGTGGACGTCGTCGTCGGAACGCATCGCCTGCTCTCGAAAGACGTGCACTTCAAGGACCTCGGGCTGCTCGTCGTCGACGAGGAGCAGCGCTTCGGCGTCACGCACAAAGAGCGCATCAAGCAACTGCGCGCGCAGGTCGATGTCCTCACGCTGACGGCGACGCCGATCCCCCGCACGTTGCAGATGGCCGTCAGCGGGCTTCGAGACCTATCGCTCATCACGACGCCTCCCGTCGACCGCCGGGCCGTACGCACAATCGTCACTCACTGGGACGAGCAAGTCGTGCGCGAAGCGGTCGAGCGCGAGCTCGCGCGGGGCGGGCAATGCTTCTACGTCTACAACCGGATCGAGAAGCTGTACGAAAAGGCGCAGCGCGTTCAGGAGCTCGTTCCCACCGCGCGCGTTGCCGTCGCGCACGGGCAGATGGGGGAGGCCTCACTCGAGGAGACGATGCTCGACTTCGTCGACGGGCGCTACGATGTCCTCGCGTCGACGGCGATCATCGAGAGCGGCCTCGATATTCCGCGAGCGAACACGATGATCATCGACCGCGCGGACCTCTTCGGTTTGGCGCAACTTTACCAGCTCCGCGGCCGCGTCGGGCGTGGGAAAGAGCGTGCGTATTGCTACCTCGTCGTTCCCCCGGAGAACGCGATGACCGACGAGTCGCGCTCGCGAATCGAGGCCCTCGAGCGACACACGGAGCTCGGTAGCGGTTTCCAGATCGCTTCGCTCGATCTCGAGCTGCGCGGGGCGGGCGATCTGCTCGGCGCCGAGCAATCCGGCAACGTCGCCAGCGTGGGCCTGGACATGTTCTGTCGTATGCTCGACGAGGCCGTGCAGGAGCTCGGGGGCGAAGAGGTCTCGCACGAGGTCGACCCGGAGCTCAGCTTCGACGTCGAGGCCCTCTTGCCCGACGACTACGTCGGCGACGTCGGCGTTCGGCTGTCGCTCTACAAGCGGCTGGCGAGCGCCGTCGACGAAGGGCACGTATCGGACATCGCCGCCGAGATGGAGGACCGCTTCGGTGCGCCTCCCGAGGAAGCGCGACGACTCGTCAAGCTCATGTCGCTCAAGACCGAGTTGAGGCGCCTTCGCGCGCTCGGTTGCGAGGCGAGCGAGCAATCGGTGATCTTCCACCTCCGCGACGACACGCCCCTCGACCCGGAGAAGATCATGTCGCTCATCAAGAAAACGCGCGGTGCGTGGAAGCTCACGCCCGACATGCGCCTCTCGCGTCGCTTCGATTCTGTCGCCGACGGCCTCACCCACGCCGAGTCGGCACTGTCGGAGCTCGCTGGCTGTTGGAGGGACGCGTCGTAGAGGCGCCTTGGCGCGCGCCCCGCGACGAAAGATCCGGTGAGCCGCGGCGAAGCGGTCGACCAAGCTTGCGCAGACTTGCGGAGAGAAGAGCGCCCGCGGGGGCGTCGCGCGGTCGTGCGAGGATCGGGTCAATGGAGGTGGCGCGCGACGCGCCCCGCGAGGTGCTGGGTGACAGCTTTTCAAGCGTCGTGCCGCGGGCTCCCGCCGCCCGGCGTCCGCGATTTCCGGGTGAAGGTGCGCGGGTGCGACCCCTTTCGTTGCGACGACGCGTGACTGGCCCGCGCGGGCGTGGCAGGATGGCTGGGCTACGGGCTCGACGGGCAAACAGCGTCGGGTGCGGCGCATCTGTGACGGGTGAGCGCGCCGATCAAGCGCTAGAATTTTGCTTGTTCCATTTGTTCCCGGAGCGGACAAACATGACGAACATGGCGAAGATGAGCGGATCGCGGCCGGCGGGCATGCAGGGCTCTGAGCAGCGCTCTCGCCGCAAGCGAAGCAACGGGGACTCGAACCACGCCTTCGTCCGGGCGTTCGCTGACGCGCTCCGCGACATCCTGCATTACGAGCGGCGTCGCGCGGCGTGACACTCCGGGGCAAAACGATCTTCATCACCGGTGCCAGCCGTGGCATCGGCAAAGCGATCGCCCTGCGTGCCGCGCGCGACGGGGCGAACGTCGTGGTCGCGGCGAAGACGGCCGCGCCGCACCCCAAGCTGCCCGGTACGATCCACACGGCGGCCGAGGAAATTGAGAACGCGGGCGGGCGGGCTCTCGCTTGTCCGGTCGACGTGCGCGTCGAAGAACAGATCCGTGCCGCGGTCGCCGAAGCGGCGGCGACGTTCGGGGGCATCGACGTGCTCGTGAACAACGCGAGCGCGCTCAGTCTGACAGGCACACTCGACACACCGTTGAAGCGCTTCGACCTCATGCATCAGGTCAACACGCGAGGCACTTTCGCGTGCTCTCAAGCGTGCATCCCGCACCTCATGAAGGCTGCGAATCCGCACATCTTGAACATCGCTCCCCCCCTCGACCTGCGCGAGCAGTGGTTCGCGCCGCACGTCGCGTACACCACGGCCAAGTTCGGCATGAGCCTCCTCGTCCTCGGGATGGCCGGCGAGTTTCGCAGCGCGGGCATCGCAGTGAACGCTCTATGGCCGCGAACGGTCATCGACACGGCCGCCGTGCAGAATTTGCTCGGCGGCGACAGCGTGGTCCGTGGCAGCCGCAGGCCGGACATCATGGCCGATGCCGCGCACGCGATTCTCACGCGCCCGAGCCGCGCGTGCACCGGCAACTATTTCATCGACGAGGACTTGCTGCGCTCGGTGGGCGTGACCGAGTTCGACGGGTACCAGACTGTGCCGGGTGCCGAGCTCATTCCGGACTTCTTCGTCTGAACGTTTCATGGATGCCGCCGATGCGGGCCGATTGCGCGGCGAGATTCTGCACGACATCGGGCACCTCTTGCGCGACGAGCTCGTCGCTGACCAATGGGGCCGCGCTCTCGTGCAGGTTGTCCGCGCTCCCGGGGGCGAGCCCATGGTCGCAGGGATCGACGTCGAAGAGATCATCGGTGACGAAGAGCAGGTCGATGCCGCGTTCCACAGTGACTCGACGCGCGATCTCCTGCCTACGCTCGCCAAAGCGACGGAGGCGCTCTGCGCCATCGAAGGCGTCGACCTCGACGACGTGGGCGGTGGAACGTTCGTTCGTCTGCCGGACGGGTTTGGCTGGCTACCCGGGCTCGTGCGCACGCCGAGCCTCGACTTCGACCGCGCGCGCGATGGCCTCGTCGCGCGGATGCGCCAAAAGAACGATGCCCTGCGCTCGCGCTTTGCGCCCGATGGCGTCGAGCTCGACGTCGAAGCCTCGACCTTCCGGTGGCTGGTCGGGGGGCGCGCTGTGGGCGTGGCGCGGGCGACGTTGGTGGGTACGTTTGCGCGCGGGCCGCGTACCTGGGCCTGGGGGTGGGGAAATCCGAACGCGGCCGAGGTCGTTCGCAAGGCATCCGCGGCGCTCACGGACGCGCTCGCGGAACGCGGTCTGTGGGAGATCGCCACCCCCGTGTTTGCAACGGACGAGCCGACCGCCTGGGCGCTCGCTGCGCTTCTCTGCGATCGGGCGAACGCGGACGGGGTTCACCGATTGGCCCGGGAAGACGGAGCGCTCTTCGTTCTGCTAGAGGACGTGCGAAGCGAGTGAAAGGGGCGGCCCTCGCGCGCGTCCATCACACGACGCGGTCGGCGATCCCGAAGTGGTGCTTGATGTGCGCGACCAGCTGGCGGTCAGTCGGATGATCCGCGGTCTCGATCCCCACCACGCGCTTCTCGATCGCCGGGGCGTGCTCGTGGAGGTACCGCAAGAACTGCAGCTTCGCGGTCGAAGGTCCCATGATCAGGATCTGCTCGGCACTTTCGATCGCCTTCGCGACCTCGGCGAAGAAATGACGCGCGTCCGCGGGGTGATGGTGCGCCTCGGCAGCCCCCTTCGGATGGCGATGAATGTGCTGCCCTGGCGCCTTGACGACGTCTTCCTCGGAGTTTCCGGTGCTCACGCGGAACACGCGAGCCTCGTGATGATCGATCCACACAGCAGAACCAGCATGAAGGGGCATCGGACGTTCTCCCGCGCGCGGCCACCGCGCAGGACCAGCCTACACCGGTCAGGGCGCGCGAGGCTGGCTGCCGTCGCGCTGCCGCCGCCACCGGCCGGCGACGACTCGGACGAGGTCGGTCGTCATGAGCCCGAACAAGATGACGTAGAACGGATCCACGTTGAATCGATAACGGCTGAAATCTCCGTCGGAGACGAACGTGGTGACGAGGGTCACGTACGTGATGACGACGAGCAGGCACGAGATCGCTGCGACCGTCGAGCGCTCGCTCTCCAGCCATGCCCGGGCGCCGAGCACGCGGTAGATCCCGTAAAGCAGGATCGCTGGCAGGGCGATCCAGAGCAGCCGTTGCGTGCCGTCGCGGTCGGCCAGGAGGAGGGCTTCGACCTTTCTGTCGAGC